>Ga0210059_1005799_pt1 | contig 19829 bp, 9 predicted proteins | sample Ectturendosymbi2_FD_188042 | JGI IMG/M metagenome (GOLD analysis project Ga0210059, IMG submission 188042) | Ecteinascidia turbinata endosymbiont from Florida, USA - Sample 2 (SPAdes) (version 2) | ecosystem: Host-associated > Tunicates > Ascidians > Unclassified | place: Key West, Florida... | reverse complement strand
ACCACGAGTTGAAACTGGACAGTAACAAAACTAATTTAACTGCTGAGGGGCATCGACTCGACAACCTTCCGGTTCCTTCAATGCCCTGGCGTCCTTGCACTAATTTGTGTTTTTCTAGCTGAATGTTAATTATCGCCAAATAAAATCAACTCAACCCCTTTCTGAGAGTTTGCCTAGGTTCCTAAATTGTAATACTCATCTTTGCATATTTAACACAAAGGACTGTGGGGCTCCCAAAAGCGAGGGGGCCGTAGAAAGTGCTACATTTGCTACTATTGTTAATACGGCACTGGTACGACAGTGATCTTTACTCAGACAAGAACACCAGATTAGTCACGAACTGTCTGAAAGCGAAGCATCACAATTGCATTGCCACAACACAACTAAATGTTGCTGCTGTAAAGGCGAAAACGGTCCATGTACCCCTCTGTCGCTTCAACATGCAGTAAAGATGGACTACGAACTTTTGAAACGAACCCGAGCAGAACTTGAGATAAATTCAAAGCTTCGAAAAGTCACTGTCACATGCCGTTGCTTAGCAACGAATTCTGAAATGCCTGAAAGTCTAAATCAAGGCACAGAAATAGCAATTCCTGCAAAACGAACAAAAAAACAACCAACGTGCACCAAATTCCTATTTCAAAGGTTGCCAGAATATGGTGCCAATAGAATAAAAAATCTTTTGTGCTAAAATAACAAACAAGGACCTATCGCTATAAAACAGGTCACAGTTGCCACCAGAAGAGTGAGTTTTGATAACATAGCAGGCAAGAATTGCAATACAGGGTTTGGCAATTACTCTGGCTATAATGTGGGAACGAGATGCTGCTGCATTTCATGGCAAGATTTATGGCGTTGGTTGCCTTCGGAAATACGAAGCCAATCATGAATTGAAGGTTTCAAAGCCAGGTTCAGTTACTAAAGGTTCCACGTTTGTCTTTTCTACTCACACATTTCTTATTAACAATGTAACCTGAATTGCAGTGTTTTCTGCATATTCTAGAAGGAATAGTCAGTGCTCATCTTATCATTTACGTCATTGCACTCCACGTCACGCACAACTATCGCCCAGGAGGTCGAGCTCACGAACGCCGTTTGTACATTTCCTTTAACTCCAGAGAATGCATGAAACGTCAGTGAAATAACGTGCCTCTCTGAACGTGTTTTTAGTCAAAAAAATGAACAGTCGATTTCTAGTTTTCAGTTAGCTACCGACGCGTGCAGTGAGCGCAAAAGAGCAGCTAACGAACCACGGTCGCTGTTAACGTACTGGTGACAGGTGCTGCTGTGCGGTGATAAACTTAGGTTAATTGTAAATTTGAGTGGTTGAACTGCACTGCCGGAGTAAGTTCTTTAAAATTTCAACTTCGACTCCGGGTAAAATTGCAAAGTAATGGACTCGACTCCGAATCCCTGATTAGCAACCAGTTTATTTTGAATTCTGCAAGACTGTGGTTTTCGCAAATTTCCGTCGGTTTTATTGTATGCGTTTGTAACTCACCCAGTTTTACGTTCGAGAAAAGCGATAAACTCTACACTATATGCTGTGTGTAGAGAGAACTACGGCACGTCAATCTCAAAGAAATAGCAATTAAAAATATCTATATTCAGAAAATTTTATTTGTGTTTACCTGTTCAATTAGTCCTCTTATTTTGCTCATTGTTTATCGTGTGAAGTCTGACAATTGCTAAATTTGTCACAATATTCTCACGGCTTTGTTATTGCTCAGGGCGTTGACATTGGTAAAGAGATCAATGTCGTCCTTTGTGACTTACCCGTAATAATTTTTCTCGAAAATCATTTTCCTCACCTTCTAACTTTCTAAGTTGCAGCAACCGTAGATGCATGACAGGTTTGCAGGTGCTGCTTTTCCCAAAATGTTGAAAACCTACTAATTTTGAGAGAAGGGTTCGTTATTTCGTGTTCTTGGTGTGGAGGGCGCGTTGAACGAATTTTTCCTGAGCAATCCTAATGAAATCTAGTGGTAGACTGATTAAAACGCCGGTGGGACTTAAGATAGCGCTTTATAAGCAAACATTTTCTTGACTGAAACCAAACAAGTTTCAAATTTTTGAACATGAACACTGACTACGGTTGAGTAAACGTATGGGCTAATTTGATGCCGTTTTTGTTCAGTAAGCAGTTAAACTTTGTATGTGAATTAGCTATCGTGATTAGAATCGAATGATGTTGCTGAATGCTAGCATCGTCTTGTGCTAACGTACAAAACGTATAAGCTTCGGTTTGTTCGTGCTTCCAGTGTTTTCATTTTTTCGAGTTTTTCGCTCTGGAGCACTTCGTGCATTATGTTTCCGGTTGTTCATCGCTCGTCAACAGTGTTGTCTATGCTGCAGTTGAACTACCTGTGATGATCCAGGTAGTATGAAATACAGGATAAATAATTCTTTATGCCTGTGTGAACTTATACTTTTGAGGACAATATTGTTGCTAAACAGAAACAAGCATATGTAATTTGTAACGATATTTTGTTTTTTATAAGTTTCCATTGCCCTCAACTCTATTACTGCCCCACTGCCCTACCGCTGCTCAGGGGCCATTCTAAGGCCTGGGTGGCCATGGCCCCCTCTGATTTCTGGTTGGCCCCCTGTTTGAACCCCAGTTTTTTCTTAATTTCTCGTTTAAGTTTGTTTGGTTGACATATACAGTAGAACACTTTACGCCAGCGATATTTTAAACGATAATTTAGAAACTCTCTAGCCTGCATTCAATATTTCCAAAATGCATGATAAGCTGTGTTGTTGTTTTTGGCGGTCGGGTAACTAGAGTTGTTTATGTGGACACACACCAGTGGCTGCTCAGATCCTGCGTGAAATTTAGTCAGACCGCCGTTGTGGTGTTGAAAAATTCATTTCGAAGCTAACAAATAGTCGCAGAAATGGGAAGATTGAACTTTCGTGCATTTCAGTGTGAGATGGAACTGGTTTATATTACTGTCAGTCTGGGGTTCCTGCCAACAGCGATCCGGTGAAACGTTGGAAATTTCGCAAGACTGATTGGAAGCGCTTTTGCCTTCTCACAGGTGAATCCGTTGAGAGATTGCCACCTGCGGACACATTAAACATTGAGGGGCATACCAGGATTTTTGTGAGAGCCTACTATTTGCGGCCAAACAATGGATCCCACGTGGCCGTCGGAAGAACTATGTGCCATGCTGCGACAAAGAGTGCGAGACCCTCTATCGCTCCTTCATCCGAGCCCCAGTGGGGACTGACTCTGACAGAGCCGCCTTGTCCCTACTATCTTGACTACAACAGAAGAAGCAGGAGCGATGAGAGGACGCTGTCAATTCTATCGACTTCTCGTACTCTAGCCTCAAGACCTTGAGAACCATCAACAAACTTACTGGCAGGTCTGGACGATGCTCTTGCCTGGGCCCCGTCTCGGCAAACTCCATCGCCTCGCAACTCGTGAAGAACGGGGCACATAGGACCAGGAGCCTCGAGTCCACCAGGCTCGTCAACAAACAGCTGTCCGACCTGTGGAAGATTCCAACACCTGAGGGTCACAGTATCTCTGAACCCTTTAGGTTCAAACCGGAGGAGCTTGCTGGTGCTCTCAGACGACTGAAGCCAGGAAAGTCTCCGGGATCGGATTCCATTTCCCGGAGTTTATATTCCACGCCGGGTCGGCTCTCAAATCTTGGTTTGGCGACTTACTCAATTCCTGCATGCGCCAACTCAAAATTCCAAAGATCTGGAGAATAGTTGCGATCCGTAAGCCAGAAAAGCCACTGGCGACCCAAAGAGCTATCGCCCATATCTCTGCTGTGTGTCCCCTTTTAAAATCCTCGAGAGACTCATCGGCGCTCGTGTCGAACCAATCATTAATCCATTGCTCCCACAGGAGCAGGCGGGATTTCGACACGGGCGGTCGGCCACAGACCAGGTCACCCTGCTGACACAGGACATCGAGGATAGCTTTTCGGCTAAAAAGAAGGCCCGAGCTGAGTTTGTGGACCTCACAGCAGCCTACGACACTGCATGGCATCACGGCCTCACCTGCAAGCTCCTGCGATTGCTGCCTGATAGGCATATGGTCTATATGATCATGTAGAACATTGGCAATCGCAGTTTTACCCTCACCACAGGAAACGGTAAAAAACGCAGGTTACGACCCCTCAAGAACGGCGTCGCACAGCGATCTGTCCTGGCTCCCCTTCTCTTCAACATCTACATCTCTGAATTGCCAACCAACGTCTCCAGAAAGTATGCATATGCTGACGATTTAGCAATCATGCATGCTGATGGAAATTGGCAGGCAGTGGAAGGGGTGCTTAGCAAGAACAAGGCAACCGTAGGTGAATACTTCTAGACTTGGAAGCTAAAGCTCAGCACTACAAAAACGGTGTCGGCAAGCTTCCACCTCAACAACAAGGAAGCCAAACGTGAGATGAAAGTCAAATACAACAATGAAACCCTACCTTTCTGCCCAAGCCCAAATACCTCGGAGTAACGTTGGACAGGTCGCTCACGTATCGCCAATACCTAGGGTCACTTCGCAAGAAGCTGACATCACGCGTCGCGCTCCTGAGGCGGCTTGCTGGCTCCGCTTGGGGTGCTGGAGCAACAACACTGCGTACAGCCACCCTAGCCCTGGTCCATTCAACCGCAGAGCACTGCGCTCCTGTCTGGTGCCGGAGTGCTCATACCCGCCCCATTGACTCTGTCATCAATGACGCCTTGCGAATTGTGGCTTGATGCCTGCGTCCTACACCAGCGGACAATTTTCCAATCCTCGCAAGCATCCAACCTGCTGAGCTTCGTCGCAATGCAGCCACACTGTCTCTAGTACGCCGTGCCATGGAGCCTGAAGACCTGCTCCACTCAGCGCTCACCAGTACATCGAGTGCAGATGCACGGCGCCTCAAATCAAGACACCCATTTGTATCCGCCGCACAACTCATCAGTTCATCTGACAACAACAACATACGTGGGGCGCACTGGGCCATGGTCGTCCGCAAGGGGGGAAAAAAGGTCATTTGCCCCCCTGGAAATTGGGACTAAGAACCAACATTTTCTGCAAATCATGAAGTCAGCAGCTTAAATCTAATTGATACTCTTGCAATGACAGTTTAGTTGCCAATGTGACACTCAGACTACAAAAGAGCCAGGTTCAATGTTCTGGTGTCATACAGTGATGAACTTGCAGTTCACTCATGCCCGCTCATTTGCCGGCAGATGCAGCTTGCGAAACTTTCGAGCGAATTGTTTCATACTGTTGGTCTATATTGCGCAACAAAACATGGCAACATATCTCCAAAGGTTCACTTCAAGTTACGGTAATGGGCGTTTTGTTTCATGTGGCAGTTGAACGCAAACATCTTGGCAGTTGATGCAGCGAAGCAGGGCCTCTGAGATATATTTTACCAGGAGTACAAAGACCGACAGCGGCCCCTTAACTACTGGGACCCTCGTCGAAACTTGTATAGCTTGTTCATATAGCAAACAGAATACATATAAAACAAGTCCCATGCTAAGATTTGGAAATCGATTAATTGTTGTACTGGCAACTGGCTTACACTAGAGATTTTGGGCCTGATAAAATAAAAAATTAGCGTGCGTACTTTCATCCTCCCAGGGCCGGGTACAATGTACTTCTTGTAACCCCCTATCTTAGGACCGGCAGAGAGGCAGTGACTGCTGATAGCGTTAAGCCCTATAGTTTGACACTGTGTGAAAAGAAGCATGAGTGAATCTGTAGCGGTGGTTCCGCAAGTTTTAAAAACCCGTTGTTAGTGTGAGTGTGACCAATCACCAATTTGCCTGAGTTCATAGCTTAACGCTAATGCAGGCTTCACTTCACATAGTATAAAACTATGTGGCTTATTAGAATACGTCTGTGCAGGCTTGTGGGAATATGTCTTAATCGTTAAGGTTGCATTCTGACTTCTGAGTGAGTACTGAATCCAATCAGTGGTGTAAGAAGAGGTTTGAGTCTGGGGTAAACATAGTTGAAGAGGGCCCACTAGCCAATTTTCATAAAAATTGAGAAATGATATTGAATCACTCAAAAAAGCAAAAAACGACTGAAAACACAGGTGACAAAATATAAGCTCAGTGGGGCCAGGTTCTTAGATTTTGCTTGCCAGGGGGGCGGTTCGCACTCCTGGCCCCCACATCAATTACAGCACTAGCGCAAAGCAATATTTGCTGTGGCGAGTTTTCATAATTCATCTGGTCAATTTTTGAAGCCTGCGTGGGGCTTATTTTTAATAAATTTTCTGCATCTACTTGTCCGGTTTGTCTATAATGAGCGGTCACCGTGCAAAAAATTAGCAATGTAAAGCGTATTTACATTGATCGCTTTGTTTCATTGAACCTAAGAAGTTTGCAGCGCTTGTTTTTAAGTGATGCTGACAAGTCATGCAAGGTGAAACAAGGTAATGATTTGTGGTTTCCTCAGACACTATGGCAATGCTTCCTTCGTTTAATTTGATTTTGGTAACGGCAATTGGCGGCAGGCCCAAGCCTGAAATTTGCTTCTTGCCGGGGCGGTTAAACTGAACGCACTTTCCCAAGGAGCGTTACGGCAATTCACTCAGTGGTCGTGGGTCGAATGCCCAACCTTCCAATTGAGATGCGGACATTCTACCATTTAGCTACGGCCGACCCATATTTCCTTCCTTAAAGACCATGGCAATGCGTTTTTGAAAAGAAGTGCCTTTCTGTGAAAATCTGCAGATAGCCTCTTGTGTAGGTTACAGTAATGTTCCTGGCTATTGCTGATAGCGAAGCGTATTTTATGTGATTGTTGCCATAACATAGGGCATTTTCGTTGTGGTGTAGAAAGGGCACAGCGTTTTATAAACGGCCATTTGCAATGCAACGTCAGCAACCTGAAAAAGCGTGTCAAGCGAAATTTCTGACCTCTGCAAATTTTCTGACCTATGATTGTTTGTCAGTTATTTTTTCTCAGATTAAAGAAATAAAGTTTGACGATTACTTTTTTGATATGTGTTGTGTAAATTAAAACTTTTTGGTTCGAGGTCAGATACCCACGACAAGCTACTGCACGGGAATAACTATAACCACTGAAAAATATTGGGCTTAGTCTTAGACCTCAATTGTATTTCTTTTTCTCATCCTAATCCAAACTCTAACCGGACACACTTGCCTAAACAAAAATCCCTAAGTCCTTATCATCAGTTTTCTCAGCTTATTTAATACGTAGAATACTACTCTGTGCATGCGCGCATGGTGTGAAGTCATAAATTTTCGCTTGACATATAAGAAAAATGTCGACGTTGCCCGGCCCCCCTGGAAAAATTTCTGCGGACGCTCAAATGGAATACGGAGTGGAAGGACAACCCCACAAGACTCCGCATTTTTATCCCCGAAACAGGCACCCACCCACCCGGAGCGACCCTCCCAAGAAAAGCCTGGGTTCGACTTAACCGTCTTCGCACCGGTGTCGGACGCTTCCGCTCCTGCTTGTACAAATGGGTATGGCCTCCTCTGCGGCCTGTGAGTGTGGCGCAGAAGAACAAACCGTCGACCATGTTGTCCTCCAATGTCCAATCCATCGACCTCCTCATGGACTGCACGGCCTGACGGTTCTAGAAGATGAGACTATCGAATGGCTGCTCAACACCTGCACGAGATCTAGTTGGGCAAGCAGTGGTTAGAACAACTGACTCAAAGGGTGTACAGTAGTGGAGCGGGGACACGTGGGAACGGCGTTCCCACAGCTTTTTCAAGTTTTACTTTGAAATGAGTTTGAAACTGTTTTAAAACGGCTAGATTTTTGGATGCGTTCCACACCTTTTTGGTTAGCACTACATCCCTTATGCTGCCGGTAGATTGTTGCTTGTCTCTGTAGCAAAAGGTTTGTGAAAGCATTAGACTTGGTTTCAGTTAATTTTATCCGAATTTATCCTGGCTGCTATATTGCATTCTGCTGCCTTGTGTACACGACTTCGAAATATCCTACCTAAGTGATTCGTGACTACAGTTTTAACTCTACCCACGTGTCCTGCAACTTCATAGAATTTTGTGCGGATTTTCTGTAATGATTCAGAAGCAATTCTTTCGCGTATTTCAGCTCTTTGCCCCGGAAGTCAAACATTCCTATCAGAAAAACACTTGAAAGATCCGTAAATCATATTCATTTAGTGAAAATGATGTAAAGCATGAAATAACTTTGGCAAAGAATTTTCTTCGGAAGGAGTCGAAGCTGCCTATATCGCTCGAACAATTTTTTTCATTTACAGCTACTGAAGTTTTCCAAAAATAAAATTACTGAAAACGTTTCCCAGAAATTGCATGACCATTGAAAAATTGGGTAACATGGACTTTCAATTGAAAGGTACTATTTGAAAAACATATTTAGATGATTTCGTTGATGAATTTGACAGTCGACATGATAATCGAAGGATTAAGTTACGTTGAGGTGACGATGACATAAAATTCTACAGACTGTGCAGGGATCTGCGTAAGAACTATATTGCTCATTGTCTATTTATCTGAATCTTTTTAGGTTTAGAATTAGTGCGTGTTTCGCTTGTGACAAGACAGTCATCAATGCAGGGTTGAGAAGGCAGCGTTTGAGGATCAGTCAGAGGAAAATTCATTGTGAATATTAAAATGAACGACTTTGTTTGGAATATGCTGCAAAATATGTTTTACGTCTGCTGTTACATCTTGCTATCACGTACACGCCCTAAACGCCGATGTGCACCTATCTGCGACGCTGCTATACTACTTTGGTGCAACTGGTGCCGAAACCTCACTGCTATCAACTACATACAATATTGAATAGTCCTCACCCTGTCCACGCTGCAGATGGGCACTACACTCGTAATTATAGTTGCATAACATTTTTATGGTTGTGACCCCTATTGACGACTTTCTGGCGACATTCTCTCTTTTGCCGTGTTATCCTTTTGCCGTGTTCTCCGTTAACTAGTTCCCCTTTCCTTGCTTTCGGTTTCCTCCTTTTATCTTACACATCTTGCCTCATTTTCTGGCTTTTCCGCTTCCGAATGACGGCTCGCCGACCTCAACAAATTTCGGCAGAACAGCTGTTTTGTCATTTGCGTAATTACATCACACAATCCTTCCCCCGCCCTGCATCACCTCTGCTCTTTACGTGGTAGCTCACCCCTGGTCAGTGGTGTAGGAGGCGGGGGTGTAGGAGGCGGAGGTGCAAGCGCACCCTCAAAAGTTTTGATTTGTCGGAAGTCCGGGACAAATACCTGAAAACTGGGAAAAATCTCCAAAACTCCGGGCAAAATCTCTGAAAATTTTGGCAAAAATACCGCCTAACGTTTGCAGAAAAACACGGGAAGATCTTTTTTGGAGGTCATATTAAAAAATATTTTCATGGTCTTCGTGGAAAAAATATGTAGGCAAAAGTCGCACAAAACCTTTTCGAGCAAGTTTGGGAAAATTCGGGCAAAATCCTTCGCACCCCCAAAAATTTGCCTGCTCTCATACCGATGCACCTGGTAGTTGTTTTGAGACTTTGTTTCATGCCTACACATTTCGCAAACCTGATCAATTTTTCAATTTTCAGTTTCCATTTGTTTTGTGCTTTTTGGTATACAGTGATTTTGCGTGTCAGTTCTCGTAAAACCAGCCAAACCTTTTTTCCGGGTGGGGCGTTTTTATATTCCGGATGTAAGCCTTTCGCTTTTGAAATTGGCATTTCGAAGCTTTTCATTGTTTTACTGTATGTGCTTACTTGCTTGGGCCAACCCGTTTTTGCACCAAGGGAGTTCCGCGTGTGTGCTCGCACGCGGATCTGGTGCGCTGGCCGCCAGGCCTCTAGTCGAAGTTGCATATCGCCTACTAGCGGGCGGTCCACGTTTTGTTGTTCTTTTGCCGTGCCATCGTCGAAGTTTTTCTGGTGCTATTCAAAAGGCTTCATGTAAATATCAGTGAAAGGAACTTTTGAAAAGGTTGGGAGTTAACACATAACGACTTGGAATCTCAAAATGTCAGGTGGCTTAGTCGAGAGACAGAACAGGATTCATACAACGACTAAGTTGCCTCGTTGTAGGGTTTTAGGAAATTAGCAGTTCTGCATGCAACGATGACCTTCCCACAAGCAACACTGTATTGTTTCCCAAACTTCTAAACGTGTATAAAACAAGAGAATTTTGTCATACTGGAGCAAGCGGATCTTCAACCTTGGTCTGGAGTTGATCGGCTTTTAACTGTGAAAATGCCTGATATGTATCAAGCAAGGGAAACGTCATAATAAGGGTAGTTTTCAGTGAAATGGGTTAAATATTTTAAGTGACTTGTAGTGTTTATCTCGCTTTTCTGACAAGAATATGCCATCGACAACCGAGAAAAAACGCGGTATCAGTTGAAGGAACGCAATAGACTTCATTAGTGGTTACGAGTACACAGATTTTCAGACGCATCAAAATTGGTTACTTACTTAGTCGTGGTCCCGTGGAAGTGTTTTTTCCGGTTTTTCTCAGATATAACTTTAACGACAGTATAGATTCACTCTTAGTCTTTCAGTGTCTGAACCCACAAGGTTTTGTCTTCGATGGCAAAAGATATTTGATCAGCGAATTTTGTTGATTCGTACCTGTCTCGTCTGCATCAACACTTTCCGTAAACTGTTATTTGCCATTCATGGACAGCGTACCAAGACCTGTTGTTAAAAACCAAGCCATCGTTCTCTCAAACAGACAAATCTCTGTTCTCGGCTTGACTCGAATTCGCCTTAGAAAGAAAGAGGGCAAATCCGTTACTTTCTTAGACTTAGACTGTCATTGCTAGAATGAACTTTTAAGCATTAAAACACATCAAGGTCTTATGCATCAGCGATGACGCAACTTCTTGTAACGATCGGTTTATCGTGTTGTTGTAGTATTGAAATGCTGCATCACGAGCTTTGTAATTTCCCAAAATAGCTGCCCGCTGTTGAAGGTATCCAGATGACGACACTCTGTAGCTACATTATTTCGTGTTTTTGAGATTTAATTTCCCGACAGATGATTGATCACGCGCATCATTAGTTGGCATGACACATCACAAAACAAAAACTATTTCGAAGCATTGTTGTTGCATACCGCGATGCAATGCAGAGGTTAGACCGTAAAAGGATTAACTTTTTCTGTTTCCTGCAAAAAACGTGGTAATTTCAACCAAGACGATCTTGTGCTATGATTATTTTTAGGGTTAGTATTTCTCTGCATAAAAAGGATCTGCAAATCTGTTGAACTGAGTTTGTCGGCAGAAATAAAGTACACATCTACTCGATTTATCCTTAGAGTGATGGAGTTTTGCAATCGGTTAACATAGGCTGGGTGAGAGTAGATGAGGCCAAAGTGACAAATAATGACTTTTAGGAAATTTTGAAAGGTTGTCGAAACAAGTTGAAATCGTCAGCTGTTCCAAAACGTTTACATCGCCAGCAGCAAATATCTCTGGAAGGTCAAATATATTTCGCTGCTCTAGAACGAGTTGCATGATATTTGCTACTTTTGTGCCAACCTTGCATGAAGTACGTGAGGGACGGTTGATTAGCTGTTTCGAACAAACGACTGGAAAGTTATGTAAAGCCGTTATCGTCTCAAGAGGTTTCTCTTTTGGGAATTTGTATTTGAATCATGACGTTCGTTCCGTTCTGTAAGCACGTTTTTATCATCCTCGTATCAGCGTAGTTTCCGTTCGTGTTGAGAGGCTTACTTTACAAGTGGTTTTCAGCCAAATGCTTCGTGATGTTTTCCACAGAAGGAAAAGTCAACCGTTGGATCTGTAAGGCAAAAGTTCTAAATTAAAGCTTCAATGCACATTATTTCCTTCAGTAACCAGATAACTCCCCCAACCACAGGAAGAAAGGAACCATTGCTCTTGTTTGAAAAGTTCATTTGCTGCTAAAATTGGAAAAATACGCGCAGAAAACTTACATTTGTAGTCGACGTAAAACAATGTGTCAAAATTTTCTCAAAAGAATTAAATTTACATTCAAGACGTATTGTGGAAAAAACGAGGTATCAGTTGAAGGAACACAATAGACTTCATTAGTGCTCACGAGTACACAGATTTTCAGGTGCATTAAAATTGGTTACCTGCTTGGTCGTGGAAGTGTTTTTCTTAGATATAACTTTGACGACAGTGTAGATTCACTCTTAGTCTTTCAATATCTGAACCCACAAGATACCAAGAATACAGGACAAATCCATAAAAATAAAAATTATGGCATGTTGCTAATACTGCTTGAGATTCTTGACAAAAATATTCCTTTTGTATGCCTTTATTTCTATGCAATATTTTTGTTTTTTCTAAGAAATGTTGCCGCTTTTCCCATGATAAAAATATTATAACTTTTTATCCTTTGTTTTTTTACTTGAAAATTGGCAGGATGGTGTAAGATGTGTGTAGCAACCCTTTCTGTGGTTTTCATATTTTTCCAGTTTCTAGAACAGGAGGAATGGAGTTTCAAAGACAAAAACGCGAAAACATCACCGTTCTTTGGAAGTTTGCATCCTCTTGGACTATACAAATCATTAAAATGTTTTGATTTTTTGCACTAATACCTATGGAATTTACGTAAGAGCCGCACGCGTCTCGCCAGCTGCGTGTTGGTCGGACCTGGTTTACACCACAATAGAAATATTCAAAGCTAAGTGTTAATTTTTTTCCAAGTTCCATGGCAAGCAATGATGTATTGATGAAGTGGTAGATGGATAAAATGTACGACTTTTTTATTTAAGTGTTTCCTTTCACAGTTTGCTGTTGTCCCATTTTACCTAAATCGATAATAAACGTGACACACAAATAATGCTTCATATAAGCTCACTTTAATTGCTACTTTTTCTAGTTGTCATAGGTGCAATTTGCTGCCACTCAAATGGTGGCTTCTTTCAACAAAATCTTCTTTGCAAATCAACGAAGCATGTCTTGAGGTTCAAAGGGCCTTTTTCAATAGGAGAGTAGAGCATGGACCGAACTGTTGGTCATAGCCGGTTTGCATTCGTGCATTTTGCATGATTCAACGTTGTTCTTATTTTTAACAGAGGGAAGATTTGCTTATTTAAGCTTTTTCGTTATGTGAAGCGAAAACGTTGACAATTTAAAGAAAAAAATCATGACGTATACTTTGTTGCATTTTTCATCATATGATAAAAGTATAGTTTTTTGTGGACCTCCCGTGATATACCGCAAAAATATGGGCCATATTAGTAAATAAGTTACCCACCACTGCATTAGTGAGCGCTGATTTTCAGCTTTACTTAAGTCAGATCGCATGGTGGTGCAAAACATTAGTTTGCCCTCCCATGCGAAATCTCCAGCGGGCGTCCCTGGACGATAGGTACATAAAATTTTTATTTAACAAATAAATACCTTGTACCTTTTTAATTTGTTCTCATACCATGTTCCCTCCTGATATATTGACAAGTGTATTACACTCTTTCATTGTTTATTGTGAAGTCCAAGGAACGCATACGCCATGTCTCAACGCCCCATTCCTTAGAAAGGTTTTCTTTACCTTCTCTTTCTATTTTTCAAGAGGAATTGTGGTTAGAATGGAGCAAAAAGTACTGCAGTTCCGTCAACAGATGTGTTGTTATGCAAACACATGGGGCATTGGGCTCATTTTTTGTTTGTTTTAATTGTTGCAATGGGGACGTAATCGAACTTCTTACGATAAAAATTCCGTGGTGTGTCAGTGAAAAAATTATTCCTTCGCAAAATACTAGATTGCAATGTTAAAAAAATCTTTCTTGAAATGTCAGGTATAGTTCATGTTAAAGTATGTTAAGGCCTTGCCCCGCCAAACTTTAAGGACAGAAGCAGTGTGCACGGGTACAGCTTCAGAAAGGAATCAAGGAGCATTCACAATATTCAGAACTGATTCCGGCGATAAAGAAGAAAAACACTGAACCGTATTCTATAAAAATATCTAGCGCGGTCTATTTGTGAGAAAGTGTAAGCAGCGTACAAACGTGGTTCGTGAGGATGAAGCCTACTTCTCAGAAAACAGGCAAACCATGGAACAGCGAGGAAAAATTTGCTTTTCAAAATGAATTCAAAGAACAAGTCAGGTTAGTTTTACGCTCAAAACCTGAATTCATTTTGACAGAAAGGGTTGTAGGTCTTTTCTGGAAAAGGCTGTGTGGACGTGACTCGTAGATTTTTTCACTTTATCGTTATCAGTTCTGATAACCTAGCTGCCACTAAAGCAAGCTTGGTGAGGTATCAAATAGTCTACATAGAGTTTGCAGAAGTATGTTCCTTTGTGATTGGAATTTTGATTCGGTACTGAGTCGTATTTTGAAAACTAAGGATCTGTTTGTTGCCAAACTATACGTAAAATATATAGAAGCGAATTCTTTCCAACCTGCTGGCACAGTTCTCAATTAAAGCTAAACCCAAGATGGGAAAAGGCGTAAAATCCAATAATTTAAATGATTCCTACTGGACATTACGAAACACAGTTAAACATTCAAAATCATGCTACATGCCAAATAGAAAATAGGTGTGGGATCGGTTCCCTTGAAGACTCCTAAAGACTCCAATGCTTCTAGCAGTTGTGTAAAAACGTTCGCCATGCGATTGACGTTATGTATTTCAACTGGTTATGCTAAGGCAGTGTGTCTCAATCTCCTTCTACGCGCGTCACATTTTTATTGACAATTGTTTTGGAGACCCTTTGTAACGATAATTGTATTGTATTGTCAACAAACAAACTTTAGCCTTGCGGCAAGCTTCTGAGGAAGCTGCCTGCTTTCCACTTTCATTCTTCTGCGACGATTGAAACTTGCAAACGTATCCATTTTTCATAGTTTTAAAGGCCACAAAGATGGCGGCAAGTAAATCAGTCACAGTTTAGTGTTGGGGAAACTAGTTTCGCGTTTTCCGCATCATCAGTCTTGTAAATGTAAGATAAATCTTACAGGCGAAATGTTGGCACTTGAAAACCAAGTAAAGAAAAACACGCGAACTGTGGCTAGTTACAACGACATTACTAAAAATTTTCGAAGCTAAAAGGCTGACATTCCCAGAGCCCCATAAACCAGTCATTGCTAAGAAAATCTGCGTTTGGTAGCGGTCTAAGAAAGACACTTTTCCTTTGGAGATAACACATCAGTGTTACCAACGCTTCTTACAAAGAATATACCAAATCTAATCTAAAAACATACCAAAGTTATATCTATAACAAAAACATACAATTTAACGCTATTTTTTCAATGTCTTTTTATTGTTTCACGTAAATTATTAACATGTTACGTTGTGTACTGCCATCATAGAGATGCTGCAAGCTCAATTTCTACTTTGTTAGTTCAGCAGTGAGTAGAGTGAGATTTATTAACCCCTACTCACTAGAAAATTCATCCTTGCAACACAGTGCCTTTTCCTTTCTTTTGTAGTCCAGAATAAATGCTCTATAATATCTGGAAAATATCTTTTTGCACAGTTAGCAGCAGGGATACACAACACCAGTTGAATACTTCTTTCAATCTTTGCAAGCCTCTCCAGCTCTATCATTCACTCTTTGCTAAATCTTCTGCCACTCTCGTGTGCAGCTTTCCCACATTTGAATGCATTGTCTGTCTAAAAGCAAATACCAAGAGCTAAGTTCAGTTTTTTCAAAACATCTCGGCTCTCTTCCAATCTCACATTCCGCTTACCCAAAGTGCATGCTTACTCCCATGTTAAGCAAAATCGCTAAACTTTTTTATATGGCTTCAACATCACTGTCGGTTTCTCTGTTTTCGCTTTGTAATAAACCAAATAAACTGGTTTAAAATCTCAACTAAACCGTCTGACAAAAGCGTACCAAAAATCTACCAAATTTTTCGTATATACCAAACCAAAAATTATATAACAAGCACTTTGAAAATATACCAAATTTGAAAAATTTGGTATAGCCTGTATATATACCAGTTGGCAACACTGTAACACACGTGCGCGATCACGAGTGCCAGAGAGAAACCACGCGATTAAACAGAGCGTAACAGTTCACGAAATATCAAGAAGGGCCGAGCCTTTCAACGTAAGCTAGAAAGTTTGACCAGGTGGTTAATTTCGATAAAATAGAACAATTAGCTTAACTGAAAAACATTTTTTGTGCAAACAAACAATACATTGGAAGTGTTCAATTCCTTGTTCCAAAGATAACATTTTTGTTGGTGGGACAGTTCATCTGTTCTTATTTTTCCTGTGTCATAGTTCTTTAAGTAAATGTCAACATTTGTATTGTATTGTGTCTTCACTCCCACACGCAAAGCGCTAGACTTTAAACATGCGTTGCAGTAGAGAAAAACACAAATACACAAAAGAAGACGAGGATATTTTCATTGCGGTCGTATAGGGCAGTGCTCTTCAACCTTTTTTGTTATGGTGCACCCTTGAAGATGTTTTGACGAACTCATGCACCCTATTTACTGAAACGCTTCACGTGCCCCCACATAATTGCGCCAATGCCTGTAAGTACCCTGGCCAAAATAAGCAAGTACCCAATTCAGTAACTCAGGTACATAATTCAATTGATAATGGCTCATTGTCTGTTGCTTATGAATTACAAATAATCAACTAATGACAACAATCAGCTTGACCTGGTCTGATGCTTACGCACCACACTTCAGAATGTCCAAAGTCTAGTTAAAATCCTGAAAGTCATTGGTTGGTTAATGGTTCATTTTTGCTAACAGAGAGTTTTTGTAAAAAGTATCTGTTTAATGTGACAAGTTTATAATACATCCTTGTGAACCCTTTCGTAGTGGTGCCCCCGCGCATATGTTGGTGCACCCGAAGGTGCACCGTGCACACTGGTTGAAGAGCGCCGGTATAGAAAATTGCGCTTGATGGCGCTAATGCATTTACTGTACTTTGATGAAATACAAGCTTTTATAACACACGCATGAATGTTGCCACCATAATTATTATAATGAAGAATTGCAATGACCTCCAAATACATCGATGTATAGAACGCATGAGGGAGTGGGAGGCTGCGAAGGACCAAGGGTCATCTAGGCTGCAGACCTTCCAAGGACAAAGCTGCTTATAGTATAAAGGGAACAGTGTATAATAGTTAGTAAAATCTTTTGCTCTGGGTATAAGATGTAATATGTGCAAAGCGGTTATATGGTAAATTGAAGTAAAATGCGTTGCAGGCAAGGACAAGCCACCAGAAGAAAACGGTTTAAATTTGTCACGTTAAACATTTGCTGTTTTTATACATTCAAAAATATTCGTGTTTGCCAAAGAGGAAATGCGTCAAAAGCTATAGACCGCTGCAGCACCGCAGTAGTGTCACGAGATTTAAGCAGGTTGAGAAACAGACGCGCAATCATGCTTTGCGGAAAAGAAATCGTCCATGCATGCATGAGAACGGAAATGCATTTGTTTTGTATCTATAGATATGGGCACCCCACTACTTCAGACACTGGCTTGATGCGACCAGTTTCTGTGAACGCAACAAAAGCCAAACGATGTAATACATAACAGAGATACTTCACGATTTGACACTTTTCACTGTAACAGCGATACGTAATTAAATCAATCCACTTGGTTTGTGCACAACAATAAATAAAAACATAAAGCATGGTTCTGGTAGCTGAGTAGTGCATATTTCTTATACTATCTCCGGAGGAATTTTTGACCAGATTTCTATTGTACTACATGATATCATTTTAGCACCTGAGTTTGAACGTGCTTTCGGTTGAGAAAATTGTCGAGTTTTGATTTTTCTAAATGTTATATAAATGAAAAACTGTAATGAGTTTAAAATAATTATTAAACGTAGCAGGCTACTGAAAGGTAGTATATTTTGTATATGAATTTGCTCACTGCAAGGTTGTATATATCTTTTAGTCGGAGAATTCTTTGCATTTTATAAATGGTAGTAACTTTCAAGCAGATAAATTAGCTCTTCTGGCGAGTATTTTATTATCAGCCGACGTTTCGCCCACCTATTCAAGTGGGCTTCCTCAGGCAATGTTTTTTAAACCAGGGTTACCAGGTAGTCATAAGCAAAAAAGGCCAGATCAACCCTTAAAAATGCAAACAGCACCGAAAAAAGCCAAATACGCGATAAATACATAACACCACCTTTAAAGCACCCAAACGCGCTTTTGAAAGGTAGTATTTACATATTTTATACATAACAAGAATAAAGATCACTCCATTAATGAACTTCTTGAAACTTTTGATTTTGCTGAAGAGTAACCTGATACTGCAAATCTATAAGCATGAAACAACAAAACAAAAATTAAAAATTATCGTGCAGAGTTTCCAATGAAAATTTATCATTATGTGTTCAGAAATAGTGCCTAGAAATCTGCCAGTGCCTAGAAATCAGCCAAAATCATCTTAAAACCTGCAAAATCGACATAAAAAATCTAATTCGCCAAAAAAGGCCAAAAAAGGCCAAATTTCATTTATTCGACTGAAAGTCGAGTATTCGACTGAAAGAACACCATAGGGACACCTTATCTAGAAATATTCTTAAAAACCCAGAAAAAACAGCGTTAACAAATCATGCAGCCCAAAGTGGCCGCGCTTTCAATTGGGATTACGCCCATGTTCTACATCACGTAAATAGGTATCACAAACGCATTTTTTTTAAATCTTTGTATATTACTTTGAAAACTAACACTGTGAGCGATAAAAGCGCAAACTTCCAGGCTATCTATTACAATGTTTTGAAACATGAACGAAGCTTTTCCTTTACCGAACCTCCTTGAGATTGCCTTCCTTTTTTGACCGCCTTTGTGCCTGTAAATTTGCCAACTCTCCCCACGCAAGTTTTACACTTTATTTGTTCACTATTTTACACTTTATTTCTTCTCTATTCTACCCCATACCTTCACGCTATTTAACCATTTTTTGTACATTTTATGAAGGTTTTTCGCTATTCATTGCGTTGTTATGCTTCATCATCTCCCAGCGTTTTTCATTTTACACTTCTACGATTTTTCTGAGGAATGCTGTCACCCATTCCTAGTTTCGCGTCTTTTGTCTTTGTACGTCATACTGCTCATTGTTTCTTGTTATTAGTATGTTGCATGTTATACGTGGTTCAAAAGCATTGCCAATGTTCCCGTTTTGGTCTTTTTAAAACCAAATGTGGTTTATTTTGCAATCGTTTGGTTAATTTTTTTCGATTTGGTTTATAGTTTATTTTTTCGTTTGTTTTCAGTTTTTTAAAGATGCTTTACGCCAGGAATCAGTTGTGTTCCCTGTAATAATATATGTATGGTTTTGGCGTTTTAAGGAAACTCCAAGCAAGTGTTTGGACAGTTATTAATTTTTAGCAACAGTCTGTTCCAACACATTGTTGTACCAACAAGAGCAAGTACTCTACAACCCTTGACATGTCGTGCAGTTGGTTTTTTAAATGCAAGACCTTTTTTAAGTTATGAAACTGAAACTTTGATAAGGGACATGGTCTTTTCTGAGTCAGACGAGGAATCCATGACAAACCCAAAAATGTCTCAATTTCACTTTGTGCCTATTTATCCCTTTAAGCCTCGTGTGCGCCACTTTTTTTGCAGAGCTTTGCAATCCTATAACTCGCCAGGCGATTGAGCTAGAGAGCTGTTCAAACCCTCTACCGATTTAGCATGTCTTCTAGTTGAAATCGAAAAAAAATTTTTCGCTTTGGATTGGGGTTTTCTGGAGGTGACATTACAATAAGGGCATGTTTTGGAAATTTTGGCCACCTTTGGCCGGCCCTGGGCCCCAACCCACTGACTCATTCTTTGACTCAAAATTTTGTTGAAAACTAGGTCAAAATCCGCGTCTATAGAGCCCTTGATTGACTTGCTAGCATATCTGTAGCCAAAATTATGGGTCAAAAACCCAGTTTTTGGCCTAATTCAAAACTTTTCAGAAAAGGC
>Ga0210059_1005797_pt1 | contig 19831 bp, 19 predicted proteins | sample Ectturendosymbi2_FD_188042 | JGI IMG/M metagenome (GOLD analysis project Ga0210059, IMG submission 188042) | Ecteinascidia turbinata endosymbiont from Florida, USA - Sample 2 (SPAdes) (version 2) | ecosystem: Host-associated > Tunicates > Ascidians > Unclassified | place: Key West, Florida... | reverse complement strand
CATAGTAACTCGTATACATACATAGCGCTCTTATTTGCAGTAAAATACAAGTTTATGACGTTATGGTTGAATACAACAATTAATTCCTCTGCTCTATCTGGAATCCACCATTTAATCAAGCACTTTTTAAATCTTTAATAAACTTTTCCGCGTTCTCTCAATGGGGAGTCGGGTCGCGCTTCGCACCTCGTGTATAAATTCGATAAACAAATTGCGAGGTGCAACAATTCTCAGATAAAGATCCTTAATTTGCTTGAATTCCCACACGCACCAGCTGCTTAGACATCTAAAGCGAAACTGCAAATGACGAATTAGACGAACAAAACGCTTCTCAGGGATAGAAAGAGGTGACGAATTAAGCAAAGTGACGAATTAGACGAACAGAAATGTACACAAAAGATAGGGATTCTGCTGGGACCGACGAAAAAGTGACGAATTAAGCGAATTGACGAACTAAACGATGACGAATTAGACGAGTTCTACTGTACTTAAAATCTATTTGAGATCATCAATCCAGCCAGAGCCCCTAAATAGTTTGGTGATTATGTCCATTGAATCCGAAATAAGCAGAGGCTCAAACTTTGACAAAATAGTGAAAGACATTGCTAATGCTAAAGCACGAAAAATAAGTTTCTATTAGCAAATGCATTTTTCTATCGTAGGCTAGATAGCCTAAAGCAGGGCTGTGAGGCCGAAACTGAAATTTCAGGGTCTGACTCTGGCTCCAGGCATCTAGAGTTTTTGGCTCGAGCTTCGACACTGGCTCCAAAATGATTTGCTCCATTGAAAACTGAAAATCATTGTCTCATTTGTACAATTGTATTGTTACATCAGCATAGGTCATGTGGCTCGAAATGATATATATATATTTGACGGATAGTGGGACATGTGCAAAAAAGTTTGAGAAACCCTGATTTACACAGGAACGAGCTTGGGGCGTCTCAAGGATTGCTTCCAGGGGTGAGGCAATAGTGTATTTTCCCAGGTAGTGGCCAACAGTGGTTAATTGTTTTTTACCAAATCGAAACTAAAAGAAAATATTTTTTAAATTTTAAAATCCAGCTGGTTCACGGCACCCTGCATCCCCTTCTGACCACCATTTGTACACATACGGCAAACCATACTCATCCCGCAAATAAGTTAACTCGTTTGTCCCACAAACTTAGGCTGTGTGCAACCGGAACCTAAATTTCAAGCTCTAGATTCGCCCCAACTTGTAAAAGTTTTTGGCTTCGGCTCCAGGTGCAATCATTCAAATTTGGATGAGCTAGGGCTCCGACTCCACAGTCTGTTAATCTGTTTCATTCGGATTTGCCATTACTGTACAGCATGATAATGCAAGGTTGCACGGTAGTTTTTGTGTGATGTCCTGTTGTCACGTCTTCTCTCTTTTGATGTTTTGTTTCTAAGCTGTTATATCTTATCTTTGCTGGCTGACAGTGTTGCTGATTTTATTTAACACGTAGCCTACTGGCCTGCCGTACCCGCGGTAGACCAGAGGAGGTATTGAGTGCATCAATGCATGGATTTATTGGGTGTTACGGAGATGTCCGTAGAACTGACCTGGAAAGTTATTGCTGGACAGATGAAACTAGGGCATTCCCTCAGACACCCCTAGCTTGGCATTACCTTTTTTGGGACCAGCTCTTTTACATCACTCATGATTTCTATGTTTATGACTTGATGCCCCTCCTCACAACTTCTGCACACGCCAGTGAGTGGGACCCCACCAAAGTGTTTCCAATCGGGCCCCGAACTTGTTAAGGCCGGCGCTGTGTGAAAGCATTAAGAATTAGTTTCAATTAATTTATCTGACTTTATCCAGGCTGCTGTATTGCGTTCTGCTGCCTTGTTTATGGTACTTCGGAACGTTTCACGTAAGTGGTTCGTTGCTACAGTTTTAACTCTAGCCACCACGCAGGTCCTGCAAATTTTGTACAGTTTCTCAGTAATGATTCAGAAGCAATTCTTTTGCATATTTCAGTTCTTTGCACCGGAAGTCAAACATTTCTGTAAGAAAAACTTTTGAAAGAATTCGCAAATCATATTCATTTAGTGAAAATGATTTAAAACATGAAACAACTTTGGCAAAGAACTTGCTTCGGAAGGAATAGAACCTGCGTATATCGCTCGAACATTTTTTTCATTTATAGCAACTTCAGAAGCTGCGTTTGATTGTTACTGGTAGTGTAGTTGTAACTCATCCCGTCACCAGCGCTTCATGCGAGGGAAGTTTTTCAAAAATGAAATTAGTGAAAACATTTCACAGAAATTCCATGACCAGTCAAAGATTTGGCAACATTGATCTACTTTCAATTGAAAGGTACGAGCTCAAAAATAAATTGAGATGATTTCGTTGATGAATTTGACAGTCGACATGACAATCGAAGGATTAAGTTTCATTAAGGTGATGATGATATAAAATTCTAACGAATAGACTCTGCAGGGATCTGTGTGAGAATTCTATTGCTCATTTGTCTGAATCCTTTTAAGTTTAGAGTTTGTGCGTGTTTCGCTTATGACAAGACAGTCATAAATCAACGCATGGTTGAAAAGTCAGTTTTTGAGGATCAACCAGAGGAAATATCGTGTGAATATTGGAAATATTCGACTTTGTTGGAAATATTCTGCAAAATAAGTTTTACGCCTGCTGTTACATCTTGCTATCAGGTACACGACGATGCACACCTATCTGCGGCGCTGATATGCTACTTAGATGCAACTGGTGCCGAAAACTCGATTCTGTTAACTGCATACTGCATTGAATAGTCTTCACCTATCCACGCTGCACACTCGTAATAGTAGTTGCATAACATTGTTATGGTTACACCACAATCACAAAATGTCCATAAGCTACCACAAAAACGGATTAGTCAGTAGTCACCAAACCGTTGGAAGATGGTTTATTTTTATGTGCTTTGTAGTAAGAATATTTTGATGAAACTAGTTGGCTATCAACAGCCTACTTGTCTCTGCGTCATGATGGAACTCGTGGTTGGAGCCATTTCGCTTTCATGTGAATTGTGTTCACTTTCTAAAGCTGCTTTCGTTCATGTGAGGCCGGCAGAATTGTGTACGGAAAATGGCATTTCGATTTACATGTGCAGTGCTATGGAAGTTGCATGGTTAGCACAGAATTTTCGATATAGCAGTACACGTGTGTGATTGCATCTGCAGTGCCGTTTAGGTGTCTCTAGTGAATAATAACGCTAGTTCATCTTTAATGATATTCACAAGCCTATGTTGGGTTTGATAGGGTTAATCATAGCAACTTAATCTTCAAAACAATGAAAAATTACCATGCAAGATAAACATTTATGTTGCCCCCCTTACTTTTTCCCTGGCCCCACAGTGGTCCCCCACTTTTTTAATTCTAGAATCGCCACTGCTTACAAACATTTTTTCGCCACTGTCACTTACGTCACTGTCAAGCCACTCGTTTCCGCGCAACGTCTGAAAAGATTGTGCTCTAATAATGCACTGCCCATTCTCTCTTATAGCTGGAATAATCTGCAGAGTTTGTGTCCCACAGCTTTTCAACCTGTACAAAACGTATTTATAAAGGATACAAACAGATTTCTTTTTTGAGACGGACAGGCAATGCGCTGGATAGCATCACAGAACTCACCTCTATTGGAATCTGTTACTGTGAGCTTTGATCAGATTTTGGGCGATCCACGCTTTAAATTTCTGTGGAGTTTTAGGTTTTTGCAAATAAATGCCAACCTTCTTGTCTGGGCCTACTTTTTTCTCTCTTTATGACCACTTTTCAGTAGCCGTGTCGCAATCTTGATATTTCTGAAACCGAAACAATGTAGAGTTGACCATGCAGAGATTACTTTCAGTAATTTGGCGAACGTAAATCATACGTGCGTTTCTGACCTTTCGTTGAAAACAAGTTTGCGAAATCCATCATCGTATTCTGCTGCAAGTGCATCACTGTGAAGATGGTACTTAATGGCAAATTCGCTAAATCTTTAAACTTCCTGTTTTCCATTCGAGTGCGCTTTAGTTTTTGTTGAGACTTTTCCATAATTCCCTGTGTTCTGCTGTGCTTTGCGAAGGTCTGTACGCACACAAACGTTGCGACGGTCACATGTTTTGTGAAAACCCAGTTTTGTCAAAAAGTTAGCTCTATTGGCGTTGGAAATAAATTAACAAATAAAGATAAACCCATATTCTTTACTTGTCCATGTTGATGAAGTTTTTTTCATAAAACTGAGAATATTCCTCGTATGGCCCACTACTCCCAAAACGTCCAAGGTCTCCTGCATTCATTGTATATCAAAATTGCTGGTTTGACCTACACATGCATGGCCTATACGTCCTGCAGCACGTCATAATAAGCAAAGACGGTTCGTAAAGCACACTGCGTCTTACCAAGCATAATGCTAGACCATAACAATGACAAAGGCATGCAGTGACGAACAAACGATCTCGAAAATCAGGAGCAAAGTATTGGTTTCGTAACAATGTGTCGGTAGAACCCTCAGTCGCAGCTCTCGCATTGGTAAGAACTTGGGAAAATATTCAGCTACAACTGAATTTCGGCAATCCAAGTTGGGCTCACATGCATCGTCCTCCTGCAACAAAACGTTTTTACAACGCCATTGATCAGAACAACGGAAATTTTTGTTTATGTTCAGTTAAATGTTACCATTATTTCCTTATAGGCGTGATCTACTGCTTGTACAATTTTATTGAAAAAGTGGAAATTTTCCCTTGCTTGATTATCGCAGGTTGTATTGCAGAGCACAGTGAGAGAAACAATGCTTGTCAAGTCGGTGAGAGAAGACTAAACCAACATAGCACCGATGATATGCATCCAAACTTGAAATATTTCTTGAATCTGCAACAAAAAATAGAGTTTGCAAATTAACGACTCTCATGAGCTTAACATGGAAAAGTACCAGTTTCAGTTGCATATGTACCTTGACGAGTCATTGACATCAATGTTTGCCTATACAATGTATTATGCACAGCAATACTTGTTGCGAATATGTAACTTCGATGTTTTAAAAAATGTAAACAGGATACAGGTAGCGTCGTTACTTTGGAAAGTCAACTCTTGTTATAGATCGTTTGTGTGCAACAACATTACTTTGTAGAAACACTACTTTGTAGAAACATTACTTTGTAGAAAAAAACAAGTGATGAAGTCCGGCACGTACTTGGACGAACCACACTGTTTTCACGTAATTTAATGCAAGCTTTTGGCCACAGCAAAAGCAGTTAATTTTTAATCCAGAAAAATATATTTTTGGACATATAAATCACCCATTTCAGTTGAAATATTAATAATTTTTTCCACGGACATGAGCGCAATATTTGTTTCATTGAAGCCACGTTTGACTGACATCGAGTGTTGACAGCCGGCGAAAATGTCACAAGTTCAACGCTGTATTAGAAGCCTGTCTGGATCAGAGCGCAAGTTTTAATCCAGCAAAATATTTTTTGGACATATAAATGACCCATTTCAGTTAAAATATCAATAATTTTTCCACGGATATGAGCGCAATAAGCTATTCGTTTGATTGAAGACATCTTTGACTGCCATTGAGCGTTGACTGCCGGCCGAAAGATCAAAAATTCAACGCTGTATTAGGAGTCTTTCTTGATCAGAGCGCCAGTTTTAATCAGGCAAAATATATTTTTGGACATATAAACGACCCATTTCAATTAAAATTATGATAATTTTTCCACTCATATGAGCGCAATAGGCTATTCGTTTGATTGAAGACATGTTTCACTAGCATTGAGGGATTAGTGCTGAGCAAAGGGTGGAGAGTTTAACGCTGTAAAACAAGCTATTCGAGATTAGAGCGCAAGTTTTAATCAAGCAAAATATATTTCTGGACATGTAAAGCACCCATTTCACTTCAAATATTAATACATTTTTGCGGATATGATCGCTACTATTGGTTGAATCCGTTCCATGTGGCCACGCTCAGGTTTTGCGTTTGCGTTTCGCCGATGTCCGCATTGGAGCCGACTGCCTGCTGGAGCAACTGACGGCTGAGTTGACCTAGGTCCTAAAGAAGAGGCTTGCCTGCACGCCAAAGCACTTGGCCAAAGGAGATCTCTCATGGCTTTTGCACTACCGGGGATGTTATTATTAGCGCGCCGCATGTAGCAGCTACCGCGCTGCTGCAGTCCTCTACATCATGCGTTGTTCGCTCACAGAGCTCTGAAAAACTTCTAAGGCCCGACACAAATACCACCAGAGGGCGATGCTAACAACAACAGACATCACAAAAAAAATTTCCTCAACATCCTCGTAAGTGCTTCTAAAAAGTTAGCGGACTGTAGCGGTACCCACGAAAAAACAAATGTATTTGGGCGGTTGACTGGCCCATGAAAACCTACCGTTAACGGCCATTTTGGTGGCCCATGCCATCTCTACCGAGTCACTATATGTTATCCGCGTAGGTACTTGGCCATGGAGGAGGTATTGAGTTCAGCAACCCATGGATTTATTGAGTTTAACGGAGATGTCCGTGGAACAGACGTGGAAAGTCTCTGCTGGAGAGCTGAAACTGGGGAGCATGCCCCCAGACACCCCTAGTTTGGTATTACTCTTTTCGGGCCTCATTCTTTCACATCACTCATGATTACTATGAATATTACTTGATGCCCCTCCTCAAAAATGTCTGCACACGCCACTGAGTGGGGCTCCGCAAAAATACTTCCAATCGGGCCCCGCACTTGCTAGGGCCGGTCCTGTCGGGGCCGGTTTTAAGCCGATTTGACCGATTTCTTCGAATCGAGCCCCGCGCCAAAGGGGGCCCCGCGCTACGCCCACTAACCAAAGCAAACTTACACTTTCTACCAACGCTGCTTGTGTATAGTGCCCTTTTCGCATTTGGCAAGTCATGTTTCAATAGTTGCTGCAAAATACGGTTCGACAGTCGTTGATGTTTCAATAGTTACTACTACTTGTCTAATGTCTTCTGAAGGTAATGTTTATTTCATAACTGCGAGTGTGTGCTTAGCCAGTCTTTTTAATAGCGTTGTTCATATTCCCTCTCGAAAAGGTTTGATGAGGCAACCTCAGATTAGCGAAAACATTTGAAATAAACCTAGTTTTATTTAATGACTATTTCGGGTGGGCAAAAAATAGCGGTTCCTTAAATATTAACAGAAAATTACAAACAGTTGAGCCATTTGCAAAGTAACAGCAGTGATAATTTGGTTCAAGTGAAGTGCTGTGAGCCTCATGATGTTCTTGTGGTGGAATTTGATCTTCCTGTGGTATCACTTTCACAGGTTGGCATCGTAATTTCTGAGATATAACCTAACAAATTGAAAGTTTCAAAAAGTCTGAAAAGGTGGAGAATGGAATCACTTCGGTGGAAGTTTGAGGCTACTACAGTACTTGCCTGTTTTAAAAAATTGAAAAGTAGGTTTAAAGTTATCCGGAGATCTACAATCGCTTCATATATTTCTTCAGTGTTAACAGAGAAATTACTTTTTAACTTCCTCCGGGATATTCAAAACCTGCTCTAATAATGTTTGTACTTATTCACTGGTTTTCACTGTAATCATTTTTCCATGTGTAAAGTATATATTGCTAGGGAGGTGCTTTGTTTTTGGATTTAACAGTCGAATTTGGGCTATTTATTTAAGAGTACGTTTTGTCTGCAACTAAGCTGAATATTATGAGTCAAATATCAAGAAACATAGGCCGAAAATATTGAGTGGCAGCCAAAAGAATCCTAAACCTAAGGCAAAAACAGTCCGAAGCAGAAAAAAGAAAGGTGCGTTGGACAAATATTTTAACCACTGAAGGCATACCGTAAATACCAGACCACGTTGAAGTTGGCTACAACGTAGGTAGCCAGCCTGGTGATGTTTCGCTAGATAGTCAAAGTGGAAGTTTATGTACGGGAAGTACGATGTTTAATTCTGACAAAGAAGCAACCTCGCCAGATGTGCATCTGATGAGGCATGCGAGCAAGAAAATTCAAAATTTAGATGAACAAATGTTGTTACTTAGTCAGATGTCATGAGTGGGAATGTTAGGAACTAACTCAGACTATTTACTGTAGTTAAAATAGGACAGTCTGCAATCATACACTAATGAATGTTTTCCCCAGAAACGAGAGTGAAGGAGAGTCAGGGAGGTACCTGGCCAGAGAGAAGGTATTAAATGGGGATTGTAATCCTTTGATTTATTGTTTTTTTCGGCGCCTTCCAGTGAAGTCTCTGCTGCAGAGGTCTTGGCTTCATCCTTTCGGGCCTCGCCTTTTCAACATTACCGATTTTTACTATTATATCTTTATGCACCCCCTCAAAAATTTCTACACACCACTGAGTAGGACCCCGCAAAAGTGTTTTCAATCGGGCCCCGCACTTGCTAACGCCGACGCTGCACTCAACGAAGACTTAAGCCGTGATATGAACAACCATGCAGCACTAAAGCGTCTGTCAGATTCCACTGAAGAAGGTGGATTACGATCAAGGCAGCATTTCAATTTTCTAAGCACTATAGGGCATTCTTTAGTTGCTTCACAAAATGCCATTTTCTTTTTGATATGAGCCGAGCTGTTTTCCTGGATTTCTTTTCTGTGAAAGGCCTCTGTTTTGAACAGAACGTCATTAAATTCTGCTTTTGATTTTTTTCTGAGGGGTTCCTGCGTGCACCATCAACATTTATATTGCAATTGTTGGAATCAAGCTGCTCATACGGAAAGTAAATGTTGTTACCAATTTTGGCAAGGTCGCTTTTCCTGGGATAATCCAATAACGAAGTTTCTGCTAGCTTATCATAATAATCCGGAGATTCTAAGTATCTAGCAAGTCTGGATACTCCCATCAATTCGCCTGGTGCTTGTCCTCTTTTTTACTGCAACGTTGACATACACAGTATTTGCACTTTACAAGAGAATCTATTTCAGCATTAACTAACACATGCTTCCACACTTCTGATCGCTTTCCATTACACTCTTTCCAATTGCTCGACTCAGACATTGTAGGGGAGATGGGGGACCAATGAGCCATTTTTTACATTTCAGGTCATAAGTCGCAAAGTTTAGCTAGCAAAGCGTAAAAATTTAGCGTAGATAATAATCATCTCTCCCTCTACCCACACACAAAAAATCATTAGGATATAATTTCAGGAAGTTGCTGAAAATTTGATTTGAAAATAACTTTTTTTGGGCTCATTGGTCCCACATGTGTGGGATCAATGAACCACCGGTGTGGGACCTTTGAACCACCTTTAAGAATCCTGCCATATTTAGGTTCAATGCAGCGGATTCTTCCAGGAACAGATTTTCATCTTACTGCAACACAACTTGTACAATGTAGCGATTTGCAACGAAAGGATGCAAGTAAGAAAATGAAGCGGGCTACGACGTAACTACAGAGATACGAATTGGACTGTCACCCTGGGTTGGTTGCCACAAGTTGCAACCGTTTCTCAGTCTTAAGCACCTTCAACTTCTCTACTGAGATATAGGGACGCCGGAACAGCGGTAAGGCATGAGGGGCAATACAAGAGTTGAGGGCAATGGAAGCTTGTAAAAAACAAACAAATCGTTACCAATTATGCTTGTTTTTGCGCAGCAACAACACAGACCTCAAAAATAATAGGAGAAATTATAGAAAGTAAGATAAATGGCATGATCTCATACTTCGACTTCACATCCATCAAACAGTCGATAAAGAGATACAGGATATCATGGATAAAGAACGAAAGAAATGGAGAAACATTGTCCATATTATAATTGCTGTCATCCTTTTTCTAAGCAAACAAAATCTTTCTTTTCGTGGCCAGTGTGGAGAGTTTGACTCAAAAAAACAAGGAAACTTTCTTGAAACTGTGAAGCTAATTGCCAAAGCATTGGTTTTGGCAAAGCAGTGGACTTGCACAAAGCAGTGGTTCCACGTTCAGAGCAATGTCACAGCATTGGGTGTGCTGCAGTGGTTAACAGAACGTCGACTACGTGACTCTACTCTGCATTTATGCTTGTGCCTTTAAGCTTGATCTCACTGTCGCTGTTTCTATTGCAAGTTGCGAGAGAAGCTTTTCAAAGCTTAAGTTGATAAAATCGTACTTAAGGTCTACAATGCGTGAGGATAGATTGCCTACTTTATCTATTCTTTCGATTGAAAATGATTTTGTCGGGAAACTCAATTTTGATGACATAATTTCGGATTTTGCGTCCATGATAGCTCGACTGGCTGATGTTTAGAATTTCAGTGATTAAAAAATTACCTGCATACATTTTTTAAACCTCGTCACATGTTTAATGTTGCGGTTGAGGTTGGGTAGAAGACATATAAGCTAACATCTTGTCACTCGTGTTTCACGAAATGTGATATTAATCGTTCATTAAGCTTCTATTGCATGTCGTGCTTTGCAAAAAGTTAGCAAACCCGTTGAAATGCACTTATTGCAATGACATTCTTCTCTCATCAGCATACATAACAAGCATTTGGATTTGTGCACTGCGAGCAACGTTCATAAAAATATTTCGGCAGTGATGCTGACCAGCGTAGTTAAGCAACAATAGATGGGGGGGCGTAGTTAAGCAACAATAGATGGGGGGGGCGTAGTTAAGCAACAATAGATGGGGGGGGGGCAGAATCGCCAAAATTCAGGAGCGACAAACCATGTTGCTACGCCTCTGCCTAATGCGCAAAATTTAAATGTGATAAAGCTAACTTTTTTCATTAAATTAATGTGATAGCTGTTATTTTTTCAAGCTAAGTGGTGCGGCTTACAGCAGACTGAAAATCGACGTAGAAGAAATTTTAAGGAAATAATGCTAGTTCTATGAATGCATACGTAAAGAAGGAAAATAAAATAGGAAGAGTAAATGATGAGAAAGCTGGCGAACTGGAGAACAAGCAGAAAATGCAAGACCCACAACCGAGAATGAAAAACGAGACCTATTTCAGTTTGTGAGGGTTTGATTCTGTTGTCCTCGATGATTTACTACTCCTTATATCTTTACTAAAGACGAACATAATCTTCTTTCATTTTGAATTCTTGCAAGCAAATTTGATTGGTGGGAAGGGTGACACTTTTAAGGTCGGACCCGGGAGGCTTCGCTACGCCACTGATTTAGCGAGCTTCATTCTGTGTACATATGTACTTATATATAACATATACACTGTATTTTCTTTTTAAAGTGCTGTGCAACCTGTATAAGATTTTCAAAGTGTCGTGTATTTTTCTTGTATTTGGCTTTTTTGGTGCTTTCTAGCTTTTTTATAACGGTTGATGTAGCTTTTTCACGCATGACAACCTGGCAACCCTGGTTTCACATGTTTTGCAAGATAATTAGCATAAGGCTGACAGCCAATTGTTTTCATTGAATTTAAAGCAGGATTTGACGGTTGATTTTTTAATATGTATTCACTTTTTGTATGTTTGGACTGCACACGTGGTCTGCATGTTGGAGGTGACAGAGGAATTACAAGAAAATCCAGAAATCCTGAGGCGCCACGAAGCACACGGAAGGTTTTGGTTGCTACGTAAAAGGCAATGCCGATGAGACGCATATAACGAAATTGGTGAATGGAAGATGGTGCGGAAGAGTGTGATTTTGCTCAACTTGGCGATGCTCAAGCACATGATAACAGAAAGTTCCCAGTGTAACTGTGATGCAACAATACTCTGTACATCATGAACACTTTCTTCCAACACAGAGAGTTGCACACAGCAGGCTGCATCTGGTGCAGAGATTCGCTGGGTCAACGGTTGCTCATGAATTTCTGTACTGTTTTAACTGACTTATTGTTGAATCAGTGTTGGACGTTCATGTGAAAAGGGAAGCTGTTTAAACTGCAACTCGCGTCTGCTGAAAAAAAACAAGACTTACAATAAGGACTGGTTCTTCCAAATAAAGTGGGAGGCCCTTGTGGAAAAGGATTTGTCAAAGACCTTTGCGGACAGCTCATCGTCCCTTGTTCCAAGAGGCACCCGAATCCAGAATGGCCAGCGGACATGAAGAGTATGGTGGTGGCTTTTCAAGGTGGGTGGCATAGATCAGCTGCTCAGGCTGTGTTTACTCTAAGCTGTACGCATGTGTGATTGCGCACAACAATTCAAGAATTTTGGAAGACGCATGCACAGAATACTGAAGTACACGCACGGATTCGGGTGCTGGAGTTTGTAGGTAGCTTCACTGCAAATACCTAAGGCTGATTGAGTTTTATCGGAAATGTTTTTGTGTGACTGTGAAACTATCTGCTATAAATCGTGACGCATTTCGAGACCAACTAATGTTACTGCCTCAGCAACTCTCTGCCGAAAGGAATAGCGGGTAGTGAGAACATCATAACGTCTGTCTCTTGACAGAGAAAGGATTTATTTGGATAGATCCAATTACTTATGGCATTATGAATCGGAACAACTGCTAGATCATAATAGCGTCAACAAAGCCTATTGTTCTCCGTAAAAGACGCAGTCATGCATGCTTTGCGCAAAATGTAATATGTTGAAGTGCCACCACCAAAACGCGTAAGCGTTTTGTGACAAGTAGTCAAGCCCAAACAGTTTTTCTATCATGAAAACTATTTTCAAGCGCTACTGTTCTTGCAGACGGGTAAGTTTTTCAAGAAAATAAGTTGAATCGTTAGTTATGTTGAAATAAGAGAAAATACTAATGCTACACTGTGCTGATTTTTCTACAGTTAAGGAAAATAACGTAGCGTATGTGCTTGGCAGAGTAGCTAAAAACAATATATGTTTTAACCTAAGATCTTTCATTGTAGCTAGGAACTTCCGTGCTATTGGCAGAAAATAGATAGGTTCGAATAGAACAAAAATTTAGAATTCAAGTTTAGAGCCAATGCGAATCCTTCTGGAAAATATAGCTTGTAGTTGCTGTGTACTCACGCATATGACGAACTTTCTGAATTCTATATGGCCGGAAATAAGTTTGTTTTATCACCTTCTCGCCACTGAAGACGAAATGTGATATGCATGACACGCAACTGTTCGAGTAAAACTGACTGTGTGGAGAAGCAATTCCATGTTTTGCAGACTAGTATGTTGCTCGGAGTATTATTTTACAATGATTACAAACACTACGGTGAAATACTCGTGAATCTTTACTAAACATTAACGCCTCATTAATGCAATAGGCTATGGGTGTTTATGCAGCAAAGCTGCCTGCTAGCCTAATGTATTTTTATTGCTCTCTTTCACGTACTGTACTGTAGACTGGTCGATTAATATACCGTAAAACCTCTATTTCACCGCCATGGCGCTCTATTTTTCAACCCTTCCTTTATAGTGGCGTTCTATTAGAGGTGGCGCTCTATTTAGTGACTAGCTGGTCAGAATTTTGAGATAAAATTTATTAATGAAAAGAAAAAACATCTAACACATTTACATAATTAGCATTGCACTTTCGCGCTATCGACTAAGTCTTATTTTAAAGGTAGGGCTTATATTAAAATCATTCTGGAAATTCAGGCTCTTATTTTTAGGGTAGGTCTTATTTTTTGAGAAACACGGTAGAAAGGAGATTTCAGCCGTAACTATTTCCAAACTAGAAGAATTCATCAAAGTGGCGTTCAATTAGACGGTGGCGCTCTATTTTTCACCCCTTCCTTTATAGTGGCGTTCTATTAGAGGTGGCGCTCAAATAGAGGTTTTACGGTAACCCTAAGCTCTACTGGTGGTTTCATCCCCGCATACCCACTTCATCCGGAAATCGATATATATAGTTACCAGAGACGATTGAAGCGAACTTTACCTGACCCTAAGTTACCCTAAACATAAACTTCACTGAATCTAACCAGCCTAGGACAAACTTGTTTAGCATAATCGGCCTGCAGTATAACCTTGCCGCCTAAATTAATCTGTTGCTGCGCCCATGCATGAGCTCCTTGCCCATAATTTGCCAGCGAGTTATTTTTTAACCTTTTCATGCTGAGAACAGGCAGGAAAAGGTGAAGGGAAATTGCTGCAAAGCTGTCGTAACCAGCCGCTAGCATTCAGTGAAACTGAACGATGATAGATAACACAATTCATATGAGTACAATATGAACGAGAATATTATTGTGTTTGGGCGAAAATGTTTGTGGTCATGATAAGACATATTGCATGCAAGTCGAGCGTAAGTGTTTGAGTAAGGATTGGAAACCCACAAATTTCTTGTAAAATCAATCGAGACTTCTGGAATAAAACCACGATTTTAAACCAACACTGGAAGCAAATTCCAAAATTAAACTTCAAGATTTTTTCGGAAAAAATCCTGGACATGCAATGGGAGGGTGACAGTCTTGTGAAGGCGATGAATTGTGAAATGCCGTTGAATACGCTACTTCTTCGAAACACTTGAGCTGATGTAAACAGGTTCGTTTCTACAAATAGTGGTAAGAGAATGCTTGTCTTGCATTCGAAAAGAATAAGATCATACACGAGGCGTCATGATGCTGCTGCCCCACGGCGTAGAGAAATGCGGACACGAATAAATGGAAGAAGATGATAAAGCAGTGAATACGTTAAATTTGCAGTTAATGTCGCGAATGCTCTTGAGCCAGTTTGTCCGCACCTAACTGAAGGTTCACACCACCCACTGGAAGATCCAGGCCAAAGTATGATTGAGAACTAAACTCAAATAAAACATAAGAAAATTTGCGATTGGTATTTTTCAATCTTTTTTGTGTATTTTCTAAGCCAAGCGATGTTGTGTCGCTCGTTTCATCGTCTGATTTTTTCTGCTTTACTTCAGAAGCAAATCGATGAAGACATGACAGAGGTGGAATACAAACAGCACATCACCTTTACCAATGTTGCAGGAGAACCAGAACAGGTATGAAGAGGATCATAAACTTCAAATGGTTAATGCTATTATTGCTCATTTTTGTAGTTTGAATTCCTCCATTGTGTTACTGTTTTCATTTCTGGTTCAAATATGGCGTTCATCTGTCATGTTGATATCGGCGAACTGTGTATGTACCATATTTTGAGAGGTTTGGGCCAAGGCGAAGATAATGAAAAAGCCCAAGCAATACCGTTTCGAAATGGCTTTTCACTTCGTGATTTCTCTGTAATTTTTCAGATATGTACATCTGAAGATCTATGGATTTAATTTGGGCAAATCCTGGTATACGTCAGATATCCGCTTTTCGGAGCTATTTTTGAGTCTAAATGACATTCCGTCAAGAACACAGTGTGTTTACCTCAGCTTGCAGCATATTAAAGTGAAGTATAGAATATAGAAAAAACTACGTAGTTACAAAAACTGTTTGAACTCTTCTGATTTATTCTCAGGCTCGAGTCACTTTACCAGTTATTGAAGCTCCAGGAGAGGTGCCAAAATACGAAAAACAAGTGACTTTTAAAGAAGACAAAGAGGTAAGTGATGATATTGCAATAGATTGTTTAAAGAAGTTAATGTACAACAGAACAAAATCTTTCCAAGAAAATTTGACCTTAGCATTACGACTGTCTGCGTTGTCCGTCCCTGTACTTGATTGCAGTGAAATCCAACTTCCTTTCCAACGTCAACATTGGCCGAACACTTACTCATAGCAGTACTGTACAAGATACTAATAATTTGATTGAATAATGTGTCTTGATCTCATTCGTTTGAAGCTGTAGTGGCATTAAAATGTTAACCAAAGGCTACCAGAAAATACATTGAAACCAACATGAGTCTCAACAACCTACTTGCATGAAATTAGCTTCAGCCATTGGGAGCTCAGTCTTTGAGACAGTTTTTACGAACTTTATTGATAGTGCGTCAAGTAGCATAATTTCAAATTTTTGCTAAAAATAACTTTTATTGCTTAAAGTTTGCTTAGTTAGCAGCAAAGTTGCAAAAATGAGCCTTTTTGTGATTTGATCAATTTGTATTTGACCAATAACAAAGTTGCTCTTCCGTGGATATGTTGAAAGTGGCAGCAGAAGAGAAACTGCTCCAAGTCATTCGTCACTCGATTCCGTGCAAGCACTATGACGATCTGTGCATCACTTCCGTTATTTGTTGTCTCATCCAACTGCGAACAAACTGCGCTTTACAGAAAAAGTGATTTCTTGCAGAACATCGACTGAGATTTCATGTTTGCGCCGCTTGATGGCGTTGCCTGACAAAAAGCACATTGCGTTCTTATCATCAAACGCATCGCTACACATTGTGCAGCCACTTCCACAACTGCGCTGGCTTTAATCAATTTCTCTCCTGGTGCGCGTCTCGCCTTTGCTCGAGCAATTGTCCATTGCAGCGAAAAATGGCTATGGGAATGAGCAACTCCTCCCGAGATAGATAGACGCTCAGTACGACTTAGCTTTACCTCATGTTCTTTCTCTTTAAGCGTTTCAAGGTTATCACCAACTTGCTTTCCATTTTATTTCCACCAAATGTCGACGAGTTTTATCTTCTTTCAAAAACTTTGAGCTAAAACTTCTAATCACGACATACACTGTGGTCTGACTTTACCAGGCCCTTAACCAGCCTGGGACACCAGGCGGGGCAAAGAGTTTTTGAGAGGAGTCCAAATTTTTAAACTATTTCCAATAGTTTTAAACTACGTCCAACACATTTTTCCAGGGATGTGAAAAATTTGCAGGGGTGGCGAATCCCCCCCTGCGCCCCCGTGGTTACGGGCCTGGACTTCACCATTTGCAATTTGAATTTACCGACGTAAATGCAAGTTTCAAGTAGTTGTTGTATGTAAACACCTGCTTCCGCTTAGTCATTACCTCCCGCTCTCCTAAATTATAAAAGTTAAGCGCAGATTCAGCGGTTGGTAATACGATGTGAATGTCTCGTGGAAGTTAGTACAACAGCGAGGCATTATTAGATAATAAACGTGGGCGTTCGTGACAACCGTTGATCATGAACACGAAATTGTCTGCAATAGTTTCAGATAGCGAGACTGTACTCGTGGACTCAAAACTCACTTAAACCCTCAGCAGACTCATTCGAGTTCGGCAACTCGGGTTTCTGAAACATTGGGACTAAAACCATAGAATTTCTAGCCTCGTCCGGAACAATGTGCTCTATGACGTACCAAAGAGTTCACCACCCCCACATTTATATCAGGCTGCTTTAAAACAGGGGTATGGGAACTTATTTATTATCACGGGTCGCATGAAATGTGGAATATCGCTGGCGGGCTGCAAAAACATTTACATTCATCTTAAAATTCAACCTGCATTTTACTGAGGAAAATAAGGATAGGAAAATATGAGATGGAGCGCGAGATATTTCTTTTGGCTTATCAGTCGAAGTATCTGCACATCATAGAGTTTCGTTTTGCCGCGATGTTGTCCTCTAACCTGGGTAACGAAACTTCTGTGGCGAACAATGCTGAATGTTCACGGGGCCGCGTTTGGCCTATGTGCCCCGAGACCCCCCACCACTGATGTAAAACTACGGCCTCAAACGACGTGCTATTTGATATCAATATCATAAGCATATCCTAACTAATAGAAAAATTGAGCTCTGGTACTTTTACAAATTAATGTCCGACATATTGTTCCTTCTCCTTTTTCTCCAGCACTACCAGATATAGTTCAAATAATTTCTTCCTTGCACTTTGCGGCACCAAGTAAGGTTCAGAATCGACAACTCAATAATTTGTTGGCTTTAACTTTTCTCTGTGAAATCTCCGGTTTGTGAAACCCTTTCCGCTTGACACAAAATCATCAGCCAGCTACTCCATCTTCACGAATCGTTTGATTCTTGCTGATTACCTATCAGGAAACAATACCTATCATCTGCCAGGAATGGCCCCTGCTGACGTCTATACATTGCATGCTGCAATTTGCTCACAACCCCTGAATTTTATCTAAAAGCACTGTCGTCCTTGTATATGTGGCATCGTAGAAACTGAACTACTCCTCTTCGTCCACTGTGACATTCTCAGTAGAGCTCGTGCAGCACTTTTGAATAGTGTTCGTAATGTCTTTGCCAAATGCGGCCCTGAAGAACACTTTAACTTTTAGGCCAAGCTAATTTTTTGGTTAGTTCTGGTTTTACCAGAATCGCCGGTTCAGCTTCTATTATTATTTTTGGCGCTTTGGGCCTGTTTTTGGGTCCTGTGGTCGATTCTGATTGTTCTCGTAAGCTCGTTGTGACGCAACAAACTTGCACCAATCAGGCTAGCGCCTGATGCAAAGTTGGAGTTAAATAAATACAAAAAAACATTGAAAAAGAATAAAGAGCACCAATTACAATTAATCACATGCAGACATGGGGCGATTACATCACAAATGTAATCGATTACGATTACCATTACTTGCCACGTGCAGGATTACGATTACAAATAAGCAAAATCGCAATGTCATCGATTGCCATTACGATTACACAAACAAGTGTAATCGATTGTAATCGACGATTACGATTACCCCACGTTTGATCACATGTTGTTGTGGATTTGCAACTTTATTTTGTCTCAGAATGATCACAGAACTTTAATGCCTGTTGCTGTTAGGCCTAAAACCCAGCATAGCTTCATCAATCTGCTAAGTTTCAACATCTGGGATTCAACACTGTTAGATAAACATATTTTTGAAACGTTCTTGTCCCAGAACGCGCTTCAGTCATATCACGTGATGGTTGGCCTAAATCGAAAGGTTAAAAATGCAATGCAGCAACGCAGAAAATTTTTGTTTTACCCACATGCTTCAGATTTAGAAAAAAATAAAAGGAATGGTTGATATAAAAGTGCAGATTGCGACACTACTGTCGTTGCCACCCAAATGTGTTTCGGAAATCGTAACGGCCACGCTTTTCACACATTTGTTGGATAGGCGTTTATTTCCACGCGCACATCCTTAACCTAATAACAGCTGATTCTCTCATATAAAAATCCCAAAACTTCTCAGAAAACAGGAAACGTTCTTCAAATAATTTTTTAATGATATGCCCAATCAGCCCCGCTAGGTGGATTGACTATCGGAGATTATTTTGGCAAAATCCAAACTGTAAAACTGCATGTCGTGCTGCAAGGATGTATTCTAAAGCAAATGACGCGTAGGTCAAAATCAGTCTTCATTCACTGCACTTGTTATAAAATTTCACTGAGCTGAGTGTTTTCATTAAACTTATGATAATAGGCATCAGTCGAATTGTTGCTTTGTGGTGAGCTGCTTAATATCTGACCCATGCCAGGTTTTTTTAAGGTGTTTTAGGGACCCGACTAGGGTCTCTAGATTTGAAAATCGGGTCCCTAGAATCAGAGGAAATCACCATCGGGTCCCTAGAATCAGAGGAAATCGGGTCCCTAGAATCAGAGAATCGGGTCCCTACAGGTCCATACCGGGTATCTAACATTTTCTTTAAAAAAAACTGACTATACGTATGAAATAGCAAGCTGTGACACGAAATGTGTTAACGACCAATCGTAGAAAAGCGAACTGCAAAACTCCAGACCATCTCTTTCAAATTTTTATGACCACTGTATTGAGCAGCATTAGACTGTGACGAAAATGATTCCAAATTAGTAAAAATGTTTTTTGTCACACACAAAGAAATGTTTGAAGTCTTTATGAAATGTTTTTCGGAAAACACAAGAAAAAATAGAAAAAGATGACTTTTACGGATTCAGGCGCTTAGTTCCTTGTAATGGCTCAAATATTTTGTGTCTTATTCAAATGCACTGATGGAAGTAATCACCTAAACTAGTGGTGTGCAACCCGTGTCCCGCCGGCCAAAAGTGGTCCTGGAGTTTAATTTTTGTGGCCCGCGGAAAGATACATATTTTAAAACATGCATTACGGTTTTAAAGGGTGCAGGCAATCTTCCGTGGGTGGCCAGCGATTTGCCTAACCCACAGAACTTGACACATGCAGCCGTGACCCGTGGACCAATCTGGTTATATGCATTTGGCCCGGCAGTGCTGCTTGGTTGCACTCCCC
>Ga0210059_1005796_pt1 | contig 19834 bp, 9 predicted proteins | sample Ectturendosymbi2_FD_188042 | JGI IMG/M metagenome (GOLD analysis project Ga0210059, IMG submission 188042) | Ecteinascidia turbinata endosymbiont from Florida, USA - Sample 2 (SPAdes) (version 2) | ecosystem: Host-associated > Tunicates > Ascidians > Unclassified | place: Key West, Florida... | reverse complement strand
CGCAATGCTTTTTGGGAATTTTCAAATAATTAAAATTTACGTTATTTGGGTTATTCACCGGTATTTAAAAGTGCTCGGCTAAGGAGTGAACAAGTTCCTTTGAAACGAACGCAGAAACGGCTAGAAATGATTTGCCTTGAACTCATATGATACCTTGCTCAGGAAATAAGATGTAAAAGCTGTTTCTAGTAAAGTTCAGGTGCCGCCATTGTTGCGTCAGCGTCATAATACCAACCTACTATAAATTCTAACCGGAACGCCGTACCGGCAATAGTGCTTTTACCGGAACGGCGTTCCGGCTTACTTTCACCTCTGCCTACCACCCAAAAACCTGTGTAACAAACGCTTCGAAAATATGTCAATTTTTTAGATTTGGTTTACCTCCACACAAGCTGGCAACACTGCGTGCAATTAGGACTCATTATCACCTCGTGTTATCGCATATAACTTACTAAATCAAGGGATTTGTTACGTCACAATATCTTATTGTCACGTCATAAAAACGTTTGTGGCCCGCAATAAATTTCCACATGTGAAAGTGGCCCGCAACACTAAAAAGGTTGGGTAGACCCAATGGTGGGTTTAGGGTTGGGGGGGCCGAGGCAAGACTAAAAAGTGGGGCCTTCTGATGACGTTATCATACTCAGCCAACCGTGATAACCACTTGATAAAGCTTAAGACACGGCCACCCAAGGATATGTTCCTGAGACTACGGCATGAGGGACGTAGCAGGAGAAAATGAAAAAGGGTGTTCATGATACAAAACTTTGAAAACACTGAAAATTGGGAAGACAACGCTGGCAACACATACAAGTTAGGTAATAACAAGTTAGCATCGCCCCCATTTCTTTATTTTCGTGCCCCATTTGTCTGCATTCACCATCAGTAAACTACAAAATTTACCCCTTTGTAAGCTACATACTTCCCTCTTTGAAACAATGCTTGGTAGTTGGTATGCTAAATTTGTTCACATTCGTGTGTTTATGGCAATCTATGAAACGATAAACAACAATCAAGAAGATTTAAAACACTAAATTTGTTTCAAAGTTCATCCTTTTAACTACAAGAGCATAGCATACAAAAGCATCCAGCCTGAGAATTGTTTTGGAAAGCTTTGAGGCTGGATGAGTCAAGGCTGCCCTCATCTTGCATTGACACTAGTTGTTTGAAAAATGTGCAAAAGTAGGAATAATTCATCATGTACCTTATCACAAACATTTCTAGCAAGTAGCCTACACAATTGATTAAATCTGTGCTGAGAAAAAACGGTTCAAGTTATACTGGCTACGAGCTGGCAAAAAAACTTTTAACATCATCTACCAAGTCTACCTTAAACCAACCATTTACCAGTCAAACTTCAAATAACCTGTAACTTCAAGCGCAGGCTAAATCCAAACCACCTGAAATATATGTAGATAAAATGAGTAGCCTAATGATAATACTCAAAAAATGCCATTTCTACTGCCTGCTAAGAAACATGAATGTAGCCTTGCTTATTAACAGCATTTGCAGCACAACAGCAATAATACAAAATTACTTTGTAAACTAAGAAGAAAATGTCCTATAAATGAAACGATGTAGTGTGATCCCTGATGGAACAGTTGCATGTTGTCTTATTTTCTGATGGAAATGCTTACTAAGCTAAGGAACAACATCACAAAAAATGAAAAATTTGTCTAACCTTTTCAGCTCAGAGACATAAAAAAGAAATCTTTAGATAAAAATATGAATGTTCTAAAGCACGTATTTATCAACTTCATTTTTACAAAACTTGAGAGTTGGTGTATGGCACATATGTTTATACACTAGACAGACATAGCTACTATTAACAACTCGGGTGCTTGAAGGTGCACTCTACAGTATTCTGTAGGCTCACCAGTACCATCTGCAGCAGCAACAAATCTGTCCATGAGACCTTCACATTCTCATCAGCCTTCATCCTCTCTTTTTCCTTATTTTTGCTGCTACACTGGATACTTTCTGTTTAACTGTGGCATTTCCATAAAATTACGAATATATCAAATACTTCAATCTCTAAAAATCATCGTTTGGTATTAAAAATTATCATGGAATAAAAAGTTATCATTTGGCATAAATATTTGCTCTTATTTGATAAGGTCTTTTCACAACTTTTTGGAAGAAATTTTAATCCACAATTTTTGTAGGTACAGAAGTTGCTTTGGAACTTTTCTTGATTTGCTCATTGGAGATGGTGGTGGGGCCCCTTTGTAAGGATAGTGGCCCTACTTACACATTACAGTTGCTGTTAGGCGTTCCTTTGAAAGGAAGGTACTTACACATACAGTTCCGGTTGGAAGCCCCTTTGAAAGCAAAGTACTTACTTACACATTAAAGTTGCTGTTTGGGTCCCCTTTGAAAGCATAGTACTTGCAAATTACAATTGTTGTTGTTGGCACCTTTGAAACCAAAGTAGAGGAAGGTGGGTACAGTCGACACTTTTTTGCATTATCAACCACTGCTACTTTATTTCAAGTCCAAACAAGCTCAAAATTTGTCACACAATAAAGCAACTTTATATACACAATAATATCATGCCAAAACACGAAGACAACGCCCTTCAGAAAAAAAATGTACAATCGATTTAAAAAGGGTACTTTTTCTGTCGAGTGTGCCCCAGGCATGAGCATGGGGTACACACTCGACATGAGCATGGGGTACACCTGACGGGTCAAAAAGAGTTGGGTTGCATGCATTGCATGATGTTCACGTGATATCCCATGTAATGTAGGCACTTGCTGACTGCTCTCCACATTTTTCACATTCTAATTACCCACTATCACTGCATGGCAAAACAAATTTGATGATTACCAAATGTTCAATGAAACCAATGCAGTATGCTGAAATTCATGCCTTACCATACAAATATAATGTGCCTCTAAGCACATAACAAACCTAAAAATGCTCATAGATCAGAATTATTCCGTACTGCATTCCAATATAACCCCTCAAGCTTTACCTAATAGTTTAGACTGAGCTACTGGCAATGTGTCGAGTGTGCCCCATTTTTTCTGTCAGATGTGCCCCATGCATACCTAAGAAATAAAATGAAGAAGTACCGACTCAACTTAAAAAGAATTTAAAATCTGGCATTATCAAATAATGTTGCACTGCCCTGACTACAACATCACAAAAACTCCGAACAGAAGATGTGGATTAACGTGGACAAAACTAAATGCGATTTTATAAATTACTTTTTGGTAGCAAAAACACTACTTTCTCTGTAACTCGTAACAACGGCTGCCTATCAACGGAAATTTCACTTTGGTACTACGGCTGGTATGAAACTAAATCACCATGGAAATTTTAAACTTCAACGTTTTCAACTTTTTGAAAAAATCCAAAAAGACGACTGCACCCCTAATCCTACTGTGCCCCACCTTCCCCTACTTGCACATTAAAGTTGCTGTTGGGGGCCCCTTTGAAAGCAATGTACTTACACATTGCAATTGCTGTTGGGGTCCTCTGAAAGTATAGTGCTTGCACATTTGCTGTTGGTGGCCCCTTTGAAAGCAAGGTACTAGCACATTACAATTCCTGTTGGGGACCTCGTAAAGCAAGAAATTTTACACTACACTTGCTGTTGGGGACCTCTGGGAAAGCAAGGTACTTACACATTCCAATTGCTGTTGGGGGCTCCATTGAGAGCAGAATTCTTACACATTACGGTTTCTTTTAGGGGCGCCTTCAATGAAGCTTAAAAACAGAGTAGGCTACCTATATACTTTTCGGTAGTTGTTGGGGGCCCCTTTGAAAGCAGATTACTTTTAAATTGCATTTGCTTCTTGTGGAACCCTTTGAAAGCAAACTTCCTGCACATTAGTTTCTGTAGGGGCCCTTTGAAAGCAAGGTAGCCTACGTATGATCATTTTTTAAATAAGTTTTTCACCAAAAATAAGGAAAATTTACGCGCGCAACACCTCAAGGTGGGGCCCGAGGCAAGTGCCTCGCTCGCCTCCCTTTAAACACACCACTGGGTAGACCTGATGTTGATCCACCTTCACAAGAAATGGTGTTTTCACATTTCGCATTCCCATTCTTCGGATAAAGTAGCCTCCATTTCAATGGCTATTAAATGTATTCAGTTCAAAATATGTATACACTCAAAGTCAAAGCTTTTCTTCTGAATATTTTTACAGCCAGGCAGACTTGTACAACTAACTTCTAGTTTACTAATTCGACGAATTAGAGCGAATTGACGGTAATTCTAATTTTAATCTAATTTACTGAAAACATCAGTGCTCTAATTTTAGTTCTAATTTAATTTCCGATTTTGCAAAAAATGCTAATTTGTCCAACGGTATTTTTAGAGATGAAACGAGAATGCACCCTCGTTCAAGGAAAGTGCAGTAATATGGTCACAAGTGCTATGCCACCTTTCCATTACTCAGAAAACAAAAACAGTAAAAACTCGATCAATTTTTTCCCATTTGCACTACATACTGAAACTATGTGACCTTATCTGTGATTATTATTCCGTCACATTGCCTGGGAAAACTTGTTGATTTGATAAAATGTAACATATCCCGAAACAATCACATTACGTAAGATGTCCTGTCCTTATAAAAGCTTATGTGACCCTCAGACAAAAATGTTTGGAGATACCTGTTTTAGGGTATTGGAAAAACGAACATCGCTTCCCCCATCTGAGGGCTGCTGCTCGAGCACTTCTGGGTATGATAGCGACATCGGCTCCGTCGGAACGAGTCTTTAGCCATACATGCGAATTGTACAGCAAGAAACGCGCCAATCTTGGCATACGAATCTTTGCTATTCACATGCTTATGAGAATGGATCCACATTTGGGCATGAATTTAACTTGGATTAAAGTCGCTTTGATTTGTGTAAATGTAATTCTAATTCTAGTTTAATTTCTGTTTTTCAAAATTCCGCCAATTTTAATTCTTTGTGAAAGCTGAGTTTGCTCTAATTTTAATTCTAATCTAAGTTAGAAAAGCTAAAAAATTCTTGTTGTCCGAGTCTGCAGCCAGGCATACAGTGCGCTGACTTCACCTTACAACGCAAAGCACTCTTCTATAAAAAATAATTACGTGGTTATATTAGAACTTAGGTCGCCCGTGTCTAGAAACAAAGAACATCCATACCTACTAATAAAGCGCAAAACGCACTAGTAACGTTTAGCGATAGAATTATATCGGATAGGAGAAAAACTCGGTTAATCGTTATACGGATAATACAGTCCTAGTGAAATCCTTTGCCTGCCTGCGTCTCAAAATTTCTTTGTTAGTTTGAAACAAGCACCAACAAACGTGTGCCAGTGACCACTGGCGTATCTAGAGGTTTGAGCCAGGGGGGAAAAGCTTAGCTGAAGGGGGCCCACTAGCCAAAACTCAGAAAAACGATAAGAAATTATAGTGAATCTGTGAATGTCTATACTAGCTAAAAAAAACGAAAACATTCCGAAAAATCCAAAAAAGACAACCTAAATAATACTAAGTACAGCATTAAATTGTCAATTATAGATGGACATAAAATGGCGGAACAAGTTGACCTGGAACGTCGCATCCAAAATAACGTGTGTGGTCCAAGGCAATAATGCAGCAGTGGCGTATCTAGGGTATGGCAGGCATGGCACGTGCCACGGGCGCCACTTTGCCGGGGGAGCAAAAATTGCTTGGAAAAAATTAAAATTATGACCAAACTGTGGTATTGTGACATAACACGACGGTCAGACATTGTGACAGAACAAGAACGCTCGCATGCCATACAGGGGCGTAACGAGGTTAAATGGCACCCGGGGCAAGAAGCAAGTTTAGCGCCCCCATGTTCGAACCAGAGATCTTTCGGAAACAAATTTACTGTATTGAGACTTTCCGGCGCCTCCCGCAGTCATTTGACTCCCCCCCTCCCCCGCAGTGATTCGGCAACCGGGTAACTGTGCCCCCCTGACGCTAGACCTCGTCCTTCTCACGCTATAAGAAAGGATTGGTCAGTCCGTACTGCTGCATAACAAGCAAGAAGATATTAGTCAGAATCTGCACAGGCATAACGAGGTTAGATGGCGCCCGGGTCAAGAAGCAAGTTTCGTGCCCCCATGTTCGGACCTGAGTTTTTTCGGAAGCAAATGTAGGCTATACTGTATTGAAGAAAGTACTTGTGATGTGACATTGTTGGGACTTTTCGGGTCCCCCCCACAGTTATTCGGCGCCCGGAGAATTGTGCCCCCCTCGTTACACCCCTGTCTGGCTGAGACGAGTTTAAGTCCAAGGCTGTGAGAATTTGATTGTTAGGCAAATAACTGCTGCTGAGGTCCTACAAATTTACAGATTACTTGCACTGCTGCGACCCAATCCGACTTTACGAATATTCTTTGATGGCCATTAGTATCTGATAAATAGGCTGAATACAATGGCCCAGTCCAGAGACTAAAGTAGAGAACATTAGCTAGTCCTCGAAAAATCAGCAGTTCATGTCATTACCGTGCCAGTTGAGCAAAAAATGTTAACTCATGAAAGAGATTTGTTAGTCTTGTTTAGAGCTAGCTTTTTCTGTCCAAATTTGGCTTAGTGTTCGATGTCCAAGGCCTTATGGAAAGGTCCTGACTGTGAGAAACTAAAATCTACGTGTGCCAATTTAGGAGCTGTGTAGGGGAAGGTCGGGTTAGTTGACTCAGCGCCAGTATCTAACCAGCCATGCGTGAAGGCGCAAAATATATTCCATTGTTTCGTTTTTATATTCTATTATGACAGCCACGTAAAACTGACGTGTCATCATGGAAGGGTTGAAAAGTTATGCCAGAAAGTATGTTTTTGATCCAAAAAAGTAAATATTGTTAGATTTAGTTCGTCAGGTTGTATACCCTCTTGTAGGTGCATGTACAAAACAATATTTCTGGCAGGTTATAGCTTAAGCATCACCCCACATTTCATATAATTTTGGTCGCTTGTTTCTCAGCAGAAAATTATTTATGGGTTGAGATTTTTTTGATTTAAGGCACCGAAAGGTTAGTTGACTCAGTAATGGTCGTCCTAGTTGACTCAGTGAGACATGATGTAAAATTACCTCATGAAACAAAGCAGCATCGCATTTTTTAAAGAATCCTGAATATCATTCTCAATTATAATAATTAACGGTATGTTGAACTCACGGAGTATTTCTTTGGGAGTAAAGGCAATTTAATATATTGATACTTAATAATTAATCTATACTAGCAGGGGAGCCGTTAGGTTCTGCCGAAGGTGCATAAAAGTGGATGGGTAAATGATTAAATCTTCGTTTGTTTGCTTTAACAGTTGCAGTCGCTTAATATATTTGTCCGTCACGATTGGCTTTTGTTCGCTAATATACAATATTTTTTCCTTTACAATGATTTACTCAAAATGAGTCAACTATCCAACAGGGTAAGTCAACCACACATTTCTTAGTGCTAGTTGACTCAACCAATGACCATTTTTTTAAAGCACCAGTTTTTTACAAATTTTTAGAATATTTCGGGATTTTGACATTATTTGTAGATCGAAACAAGCGATTTCCTTTTCTTGAATGTTTTAGGAGGTGTATGGTATAATACTGTAGAAATTTTGTTTTGCTTTTTACAAGTTCTGTTTCACCATAAACACTTCGGTATCACTTAAGAATGTATCTCCGAGGTTTGCGAGAAGCAACTGCAGTTGTAAAACCAAATACAAATTTATTTCACTCAGAAAAAATTGCACCGGCATTGCAGAACCGGCGTCACTTGGCAACCGCAATCGAATACAGTTGTGCCTCCGCCAATGCCGTGTCTACCTCTGCCATGCTATTGCTGTTTGGGCCGACCACGCTGCCACCATGCTGTAGTGGTGAAGGGTCATCCGATGAATCACGAAATGCACAGAAATGCCTTTTTTCTTTAAAGATGTAACATTTATCACAATAAGACGTACGTAGGCAGTAGAATATTCACAAATGTCCATCTAGTCAGCTACCCAGCTTAGTGCGCTACAAACGCTGGGAAATTGAAAATATCGTAAAAGACAGCATCACCTTTGGATTTCCTTTCATATTCAAACCCACTTCAAATTTGCGTTGCTTCCAAAATAAATTTTAGCTCAATTTGTTTCACAGGTGTGAAATCTGATGTGGAATCAATATGTACACACGACAAAGCAACAATTCCTGCTTGCTCCATCAAATTTTCCTAGCCCCGTCAGTTTTACATTTTTTCAAAACCTAAAACTTTAAAGCCCTTTAACACCCGCGCCGGCCACTTAATGACTGGTACTTTTTTGGCCATAACTCGCCAGCTGCAAGCGCTAAAGAGGTGTTCAAACCCTCTACAGATTCAACAAGGCTTCTAGTTTCGATTGAAAAAAAACATTTTTTGATTCGAGTTCAGGGTTCTCTGGGGGGACGTCACAGGTGGGGGTGTTTTGCGTTTTTTTGGCCAATTTTACCTGGCCCTGGGTGCCAACCCAATGGGCCATTTTTTTGGCTCAAGTTTTTTTTTTTTTATTCTAGGCTATCATCCGAGTCTTTGGAGCCCTTGATTGACTTTCTAGCGTATCAGTAACGAAAATTATGGCTCAAAAACTAAAAAGTGGTAAAAATTGCACACTCACAAACGCTAACCTGGGGTGTATTGCACCCCAGGACTTAACTGGCCATAACTCACCGCCATATGATGCTAGAGAGTATTTCAAACCCTCTGAAGTTGAAAAAAGCCTTGTACTTTGCAATAAAAAAGTATGTTTTAGTTTTGGATCTCGGGTTTTTTGTTTATGTTTACATGATGGCCGGATGTTTATGCAAATTCTGTTTACATTTTGATGACGTCATCATCCCCTGGGAGGCGACCAAACGAGCCGATTTTGTGGCTCAAAGTTTGTTTGGATTCTAGGCTGTGATACGAGTCTTTAGAGCCCTTGATTGACTTTCTAGCGTTTCTGGTTCCAAAGTTTTGGCCAAACGTCCAGAAATTAATTAGGGAAATCCCCCAACTTCCTGTTGGAAGTCCTTCATGTTTATGCGTTTTTTTTGCATAACTTTGAAACCAGAAATGCTAGAAAGTCAATCAAGGGCTCTAAAGACGCGTATCACAGCGTTGAATCCAAACAAACTTTGAGCCACTAAATCGGCTCATTGTTTGGGCGATGATGTTATAAAAGAAAAACCAAAGAAGCAAATCATACCTCAACCCTGACGACATCCACCAAAAACCTCAAACTCAAATCTTAAGTTTTTCTTTCAGTCTGAACTACAAGACTTCACGAGTCTTTCGACGGTTTGAATAGCTCTTTAGCATAAGCTGCTGCCGAGTAATCGCTGGCCGAGCCAGCCGTTGGTGGGTGACTCACGCTTTTCCTGCGATTTTTTTATTTTTGTGAAAAATGGGTTTTTAAGCATTATTTTTCAATCAAGGGCTATAAAGACGCAGATGATCACCTAGTTTCCAAAAAAAATTTTAGCCAAAAAATGGCTCATTGGATTGGCACCCAGGGCCATGTAAAGTTGGTCAAAAATGCAAAAACATACCCTCATTGTGACATCACCAACAGAAAACCCCAAACCCAAATCAAATAATTTTTTTAATCGAAACTAGAAGACTTGCAGAATTCGTGGATGGTTTGAGCAGCTCTCTAGCTTTAGCGGCTGGTGATTTATGGCCAAAAACGTTCCAGCCACTGTAGTGGCCGGCGCGGGCGTTAAAGGGTTTTAAGTTTGTTTTGACATTTAGAGTGATCAGGCTTTGTCAAGTTCAAGTCTCTGCGTTGTTACCTGCATATATATTAACAGAAGCATACAGAGATAAAAACAAGTTCTTCGTATTGCAGCATGTGCTGGCAAAAGCTTCTTTTATTGAGCAAGTTCGTGTCTTCTGCCATGAAGATCGTATACATAGCGATGATCTCCATGCTGCACCACTGCTACCGAGGGGATGACTCGTGGAATTCCTTCCACATAGCTCCTGCAAAGGGAGGCAAAATTTATAGAAAATACGTGCCACAGAGAAAAGTTCAAAGATGAGAGCCTCGAAATCTGCGTGGGGTCTTTACAGCTCATCTTAGAACATGAACGACCATACAAGGAGACAACCTGCTGGTGTCATACGTGCAGTGATAGTATTGCAATGACTGGACTTCGTGGGTTCTGTGGGGCGACAATCCTTCTACCCCTGCAAAATTTGTCAAAATCAGGCGAATCAGGGCCAATTTTGCTAACTTCCAGAACAAAAAATTGTAGTATTGAGTGTACAATAAAAAGTGTGATTTTAAGAAAGAGGGTAGATGACCCCTAGCTTAATATATCCCATTCGGAAAAATTTCAGTGGCTTTTCTTGCTCTTCACTTTATTTTTTGGAAAAAATAACGATGGACATGCAGGCTACTTTTTTTTAATGCAAAAGAAAATTTAGTTCTCATCTGGCATGAAAACAATTTCTTCAGGGCAAATGTTTCCGACCCCCTGTGAAACTCCTCCCGTACTCCTGTGTAAGAAAGTCGCATAGAAAATTTGACTCGAGGTATCTCGGGTGAAAATCAGTCCATATGTCAAAATCTCCCGTGACCACTGGCCAGTGGTCTATTTTGGTAATAAATGGTTGCATTCACTTAGTAATGCTGTTCATAACGCAATTTTGAAAAGCATTTGTGAAAAATTGCCGCCTTTTATCTTAAGAAATGATAAATTTGCCATATTTGCAGAATGTTTTGTTTGTTTCTTCTTTTTCTCTTGAATTTCAAAAGTGTGGCAGAAAATGAATGTTTAATACGCCAAGAACAGACCGGATTTAATAGCTCGCTATAACGCAAAGCCAATTTTTTCAACGCAGGTTGTGAAACCAAACTGATGGTTAGTGTCAGTATCACGAATACAAACATCTTTCAAAATGCTTTTGATTTTTCTATTCACCTGATGTGTATAGACAGTGTTTTAGTAAGAGTGGGGTATCGTCTTCACTTTGCTTACAAAGAAAGAGTTGCATTTACTTTTCTTAGTGACTTAGTGATGAAAATGAAGGAGCTTATGTTATCCACTTCGCGAAATTCTCAGCACATACTCCCTGAATGTTGAAAAATCATGTATTTTTAAAAGCACCCCGCTACTGTTTTAGCACGACGCCTCTGCGTGTAGGAGACGCCGGACAGACCAGTGCACATTGCTCAAGGTTCCGAATTGTCTGCACTCACTGTAAAAATAGTAAAAGGATAGCACTGGATACCTATGGATGAGCGGAGTGAAGCTTGATTGCATTGGTTTCGGACTTTTCAGAGCTTGCAACTTGGTGTTACCCATCTCCATGAACTTTCTTTTACGCTGACTGATCGCTTCGACGCCAAGAATGATGTCGCAAGCTGCATTGCATATTCTCTGCAAATGAGAATTATAGCCGTTGCAAACACAGGCGCATGAGCGTCCGCAGAAATTTTTCCAGGGGGGGCAAGGTCGACATGTTGCTTATCTGTTTCAGATTGCTAACGATAAATTGTAAATAGACGTTCACAAAACGCTTTATTCTTTCTGCACCAGTAGCGCAGCTAGAATGAGGCCGAAGAGACCATGCCTCCCCAAAACAAGCTTACGAATATTTTTCCCTGGTGCTTTATATCAATTTCAATTGTTCGAAAGTAAATGGAAGGAACAATCGAACGTACGTCAGGTGGGTGGTCTCTCCCAAACAAAATTCCTGGATGCGCCACTGTTCTGCGCTACATAGAAATTGCCCCATGTTACGACAGCAGTCACAAAAATGCGCTTTGTTGCAGTAGCGTAGCCAGCCCAAAAATTTTTTTGGGGTAAATATTTTGAAATTAGGGAGCAACAGTATTTGGTTTTGAGACACCGCGTCTGGAAGCACAAAACCGCAAGATAAGCTGGAAAATTTTTGAGGGGATGGCCTCTTTGGTCCCCCTAGCTAAGCCTATGCTTTGTTGGCAGCGATAGCAAGGTCCATTACGATAATTTACCTAATAGACTAGGGTTGCTATACGTTCGGAAGTTCCTGGACATGTCCAGAATTTCAGTTTTAAAGCTTGTGTCTGGTAATAATTTTAAAGAATACTTTACTCTAATATCTGGAATTTTGACGGATTCAGAGAATCTTATCATTATATCTGAAAAATATATATAGTCAAGATGGGGAGGGAAAAACATGCCTTTTTGTATTGTAAGTGGTGCTGTTTTGCGGTGGATTGGGAGTTGTAAGTACATCGTGAAAAATGCAGTGTAGCGCTTGTTTGTTGTCGCGAAAAGTAGTCATTGAGATTGTCGGGAATTTTGCGCGAATTGAAAACTCCGCGTAGATTTTGTCAGCTGCTTACTGGGGGTTCGGGTTGATTGTTTTATGACTCGGGGGTACTCAACAGGGAAAAGGTTGAGAACCCCTGGCGTAGACAAAGGACTTTTTAAAATCAAATGACTTCAAACAACTTACAATGTGAAATGGACTTCCACGCAGAAGCAAATTCCCACACAAAATGAAAAATTTAACTTGTATTCCTCGAATAAAGTTTCTGTGCAGCAAGCGCAAAATATAGGGGCACCTTTTTTGATATAGCTTAAACAAATAGAAGGGTGATGAGCCCCTTTTTAAGACCACATATTGTACACACATTGCGATGTTTTGGGCATCTTTCTTTCTGAGAGTTTGCTTCAGGCCTAAAAATTCTAATATCCACCCCTGCGATCAATCATTCTTCAGTAAAACCTTGCTTGTCTTTGCTGATTATTCACGGTGAACGCTGATCTTACGGAAACAAGGCAAGGGTTCAGTCTCACACTAACAGTGGATTTTCAAACTTGTGGAAGCCTTGCTACAGATTCGCTCATGCATGTTTTCATAAAGTATCAAGCTAAGTGGCTTGCCGCTGTCAGCAGCGACTGTCTCGACTCTCGCTGCATTGCCTGCCAACATGCCGAGTGTCTGCGATCAGCACTCAGCAGTCACATGCGGCAAAACGCATGCTACCGTAACTTTAAGTGAACCTTTGAAGATTTTCGCCGTGTTTTGTTACGCAATAAAGACCAACACAGCAATCCGCTCGCAAGTTTCGCAAAGGAGCAGACATGAGTGAACTGCAAGCTGATCACGTCATGACACCAGAACAGTGAACTTGACTCTTGTGCAGTGTGAGTGCCATACTGGCAAATAAACTGTCATTGCAAGAATTTCATCAATTAATCGGAATTAAGCTGCTGACTTTCGCTTTTCTACAAATTTTTAGTCCTTGGTCCCAATTTCCATTGGGGGGTAAATGCCCGTTTTGCCCCCTACCCTGCGGACGCCCATGCACAGGCGTAATCAGTGTCGCCGCAACAGTGGAAGGGCAAGAAGGGAATGAGAAAAAGTGAACGAACCACTTCCGAGTTACACAAAATGCTTTTTATCGTTTACACGGAAGGTGAGGAAAAATTGCCTTCGTCTTCTGTTTTTGCTCAGCTGCAACGCTATGCTACATTTGGGACGGTGCACGGGGAATTTCTGCAGTTTACCACAGGACTGCAGCGTCGCGAGACTTGATATGTTTGTAATCAAATCAGAAACCAATGATGCAACAATTTGAACCATCGAGTAGACTCGAATGCGACTCGAGTTATATTTTTGTATGACTCAAAATAACTTGAGCGTTTCGAAGAGCTGAATAACTTTACTCGAGTCGCCTTTTTTTCAAAAAACTCTATTTGAATCGAGTGAGTGAAGCGAGTAATGCTTCTGATTCGTTGAGACATTTGGGAAATTTGAGGTGTTTTCATTTATAGGGTCACGTTTTTGGATAATAGGGCTGGCTGAGAACTTGACCCAGGTGGTCTTTCGCCAACCCTTTGTGATTCAACGTGTTAGAACACGATTACTAAGCTGCGAAACGTGAAATTTCTTATTTTTAATATTTTTTCATCACTATATAATCAACTAGTGATCTTTGATGTTATTGTATTTCCTCTTGCTGCTTCGTGTTATTTCGTGATTTGAGTCACAAAAATACATGATTAAACCATACCATACCATGCCATAATATTTTGAAAAAAATTCAGCCTGTCAGTCTAATTTGTAGTTGTTTTTATCCAAGCTCGATACATTCCTCCCATCCTTCAACTCTTGAACCGCAATCATGACTACGTAACTCCCCAGCTTAAAATTGACCTTGAAATGACTCAAGAGCAAAAATAATACAGTAGAGTCGATTTGACCCGAAGTTTGATGCGAATGGCTCAGACTCGAGTTGGACTCACAAGTGCGATGACTCGGATTCAGGGATATCTAGAACTCGGGCTTGACTCGGGTGTCAGCCTCACTTCGTATTTCTATCTCTGCAATAAACTCCTACATGATAGGAATGATTGCTTCTTATAAATGGTTTGCATAAATTCTAGCTAAACAAATAGTTTTTAAACAGGCCGGGTTAGCATAGTTGACTCACCGCCAGTATCTAACCAGCCATGCGTGAAGGCGCAAAAAATATTCCATTGTGTCGTTTTTATATTCTATATTGACAGCCACGTAAAGTTGACGTGTCATTGTGGAAGGGCTGAAAAGTTATGCCAGAAAGTATGTTTTTCACCCAAAAGAGTAAATTTTGTTAGAGGTAGTTCGTAAGGTTGTATCTCCTCTTGTAGGCGTATGCATTAAACAATATTTCTGGCAGGTTATAGCTTAAGCGCCACTCCACATTTCATATAATTTCGGTAGCTTATTTTTCAGCAGGAAATTATTGGTTGACATTTTTTGATTTAAATTACCTTTACTCCCAGAGAAATACTTCGCAAGTCCAACATAACCTTGATCATTATAATTTAGAAAGTTACTCAGCATTCTTTAAAAAATGCGGTGTTGCTTTGCTTCATAAGGTAGTTTTACATAATGTCTCACTGAGTCAACTAGAATGACCACCACTGAGTCAAAGTCAACTAACCTTTCGATGCCTTAATATATTGATACTTAATAATGAATCTATGCTAGCAGGGGCGCCGTTGAGTTCTACCGGATGTGCTGCAAAAAGTGGATGAATGAATAAACTTTCATTTATTTGCTTAAAAAAGTTGCAATCAGTAATTATATTTGTCGGTCACGATTGTTTTTTTGTTCGTTAATGTAAAATACTTTTTCTTTACAATGATTTATTCAAAATGAGTCAACTATCCAACAAGGTGAGTCAACTAATCGTCCCTTGGTGCTAGTTGACTCAACCAATGACCATTTTTTTAAAGCACCAGAAATGTCAATTGCCAACATATTATCACACTGAAATAAAGCATTAGCTGAGGTAAAGGGTTAAACTTACCGCTATATAAAATTAAGCTTTTTAGAAAGAAAAACATCGCAGCTACAAGCTATAAAGTAAGGAATGAGTCAACTAACCCGACCTTCCCCTAAAACGAAAACCTGAGCTGGGAACGCATTGCTTCATAAAAAAACACGTTTAGTTAGAGTCAAGAATATTGTGAGATTTTTGTGTGAATTCTACTCAGAAAACAAGACAACAATTAATATATTTGTGTTGTTTGGGAGAACGCTGTTCTCTTTTCAAAGGCTTGGGAGGACAACGCATCCTCCAATCCACCGGCTGACCACGACCCCACTGGTTGAAACATTCTGATATTTCGAGCAAACTCGAAAAACATTTATTAAAATCAGTATAGTATTAATGGCTGTCTTGTTTAAAAAAGATGCTTCCGCTGCGGCTGTCTCTCTGTAAATGATCGGGGGGGTTTCACCATGTCCCGTGTTCTGGCCGGTAGACAGGTTTTAAGGTTTGGTGGGTCAAAATACATTTTTAAGGTGGCAAGATTTTTGTTCTCATGATATGCTTGAAACAAATTTTCTTGGGCTCAACACAGTTTCGGTAACACAAAAGATATTTGCGGGGGCACTGCCTCAGAATGCCACCCCGTGGCTACAGGCTTGGTTCTGGCATCCCTGGACGAAACTAATTGGGATCTCGGAAACTGGATTCTTCCCAATCGGCCAAGCAAATGTTTTGTTTCTGTGAATTCAGATTGAGTTCGTAGAAAAGTTTACCGTAAATGTTTTTTCGCTGATTTTGTTTCATGCTTTGGCGAAAATCAGTACATGTGTTAAAAGTTTTTGAAGTTAGATAAAGTGAATTCCACCTAATTTAAAATAAAGCTGTAGTCGAGCAAAAAACTTCTTTGATATTTCAGGACAAAGACCTCACAAACGCCAACGAATGAGAATGTTTTTTGGCAACTTACGGTAGAAATTTTGACTGACCGTAGAATGTTTGCAACTTTGAGAAACACCACCTTATACCACCTTATATCCATTCCAGTGTATATTAAAGGCCTTCACAGAGGCGCAGTCGACAGCAACCTGACTTTTCAATACTTGCCGGACCGGAGTCAGGTCTAAAGTTTCAATTTTGTGAACACCGCAATTGAATTTTGAGCCGTCTTGAATCTTGCTAGAATATCGGTGAGACGATTTTCACTCTGTTCTTAACATCGGAGGATGTCTACTTGGTGTTCAAGTTCTTTTGTCAACCGTGTGTTGAAAAATATAGTCACACCGGTGAGAAAAGTCTTGTGAAAGAAAAGTGACTGCAATGAAAATAGATGTGTACATCCCAGAACCAAATTAATAAAAAGTTGATTGCTTATCAAGAATGACACTTACCAATTATTTAAATTAATTTTCCAAACGACCGTTTCGTGTCGATTAAATTGTTTTGAAACTGCACAAAAGGAAAACGTATTTGTACATTCTATTCGTGCTGAAAAATGGGAGGTTACCAACTGTTGTTGTTGATCGCATGCAATGCGACAGATATATTTAACGACAATCGGCGGCAGGCCGAGGCCTGAATGCTTTTTGTCGGGGCGGTTGCGGTGAACGCTCTTGCCCAAGGAGCGCTACGACGAGTCACTCAGTGGTCGTGGATCGAACACTTAACCTTCTAATTGGGAAGCGGACCACTGAGCTAGTCGTTGCCAACTGGTAGCATCCAAAGTTTTTAATTTGGAAAAACACAAAGTGTTTTTGCTTTTTTTATCCAACAAATATTTGTTTCACAAGACCAAAGTAGTTGATAATTAATAAAACAATTGGTAGCATTTGTTACTCTCTGCATCATGCGTTTCAACACGAAAAATTAGGATTCCTATCAATGCATAGCCATTTTTGGGAACCATTTGAATGAAATGTGTACTGTGTTCGTATTTCGATAAGATTTTATACTTATTCAAATAATTCCCAAAGTTTGTAATTCATTAGAACTCTGCCAACTCCGCTTTAAAATGTCTATGACCACTAAAACAAACATTTGCTCAGTGTAAAATTTTCTTACACAGAACACTGATCCAAAGTGTGCTGAAAACCTAATTGAAATCATTTACTTAAAAATATCTATACACGTCGCAACATTCCAACTCTTTTTATAAAATTTAAATCTTCCAAGATGTTTTCTGGGCACAAGACTTGCTACTGGTGTAAGCAAAGCTTGATTTCCGACTAACGACGTTTCCACTTGCTGGATAACTATAATGTATTTGCTGAAAGATGTAAGTTATTTTAAAACTTAATCCTTTTCCAGTAACATAAAAAATCCCAAAATCAAACCAGTTGTGAATTTGCTAACTTTCACAATACTCCTTTTAATTTGCTGACATTGCATTGAACAAAAACAGAAAAGGAAAGTTGAAAGTTTGTAAAAATTTTGAAGCGCACGAGGAGCAAACAAACCTGTTGATATTGTTGAGTTTACTTTCTAAATATTGCATTTATGCGAAAAATGCCAATAGGTTTCTCGTAAACCCGGTAGTAAGAAGGTGTTTCGTGATTTTTAGCAGCCACACAAGTATTTTAGGAAGATTGCAGCAATTAAGAAACTTTTTGCAAATTGCATATTCCATGTTGAATGCAAAATCTTTTAGAATTGTTCTATTGTCGCAATGCTGCAAACTCCAATGTGTATTTGTGACTTGCTGCTGAAAGCGTTTACCTGTTTTTCTCTTCTGCTTGTGCAGGGTGGTGGCGCTCTAACAATTGTCTTGATGCCATTACGGAGAGGGGGGTGGTCTTTCTTGCCATTACTAATTATTTCTAGTGATTTCCCTCCATGCTCCTTGTTTGCATACCAGAATGGATGATCAACTCTTGTTCTGTTTACCAACCTGCAAAAGCCAAACAATCTGCGGTGATAGATCACTTGAAATTGATCAATTACAGGCGGGACCCATGGGCGTTGCCAGTTGGGTCCCGGAGTTTCGGGCCGCATATTTGTACTTGGTCTCCTCAGCTGCCAAAGTTTGTTGACCTTCTCTGACTGGTAGTGGCCCCCCGCACCTTGGTGAACCCAGGTATTCAGGTTTTAAGGTTTGGGAGAGCAAAAACATTTTTAAGGGGCAAGAGTTTTGTTTTCATTATATGTTTGAAACAAATTTTTCTGGGCACAACAAAATTTGAGAGGAACAAAAAAATTTGGTGGGAATTGTCCCCAAATTCCCCCCGTGGCTACGGGCCTGGTTTAACCCCCACTCACCAAAACGTGGCGACGCACCTACGTGACAAACACAATTTTGACTTCGAAACTACTGTACTTCAATAGTCTTAACATGTGAGTTAACAAACATCTCGTTTTCCGGCAGTATCCATTCCGTCACAATGCTGCTGTTTAAAACAGGAAATGTTTTGTTTGTGTACGCTTCTCTAATCTCCATTTGTTACGATCGCCATAAATTTTATAAAGAATGCAGATCTTACGAAATAATTTTTCGCAACAAGTTACTTTTCAAGACTGGATTTTTTCCAAACGAGATCTTAAATAAATACACAAGATGAAAAAAACCTACGACCCCTTTTCTGTAAGGCTTACATCCACTGTTAGGCTATCAACTTACTGTCTAATTTCCTGTCGAACTTTTCTCTCTCTTTGTCGACTTATTGGTGAAAAGTCTCTTGGCGTTCGCGCCGATTGAATTCGGGACAGAGCTTTGCGCACTGAAGCATGACTGAAATGATGCTTAAGGGGAAGGTCTTGACAGGTAGACATTAACATTGGTCTGGGGAGGAGATTGGGGAATGGGCGTCGCGGCAGGGCTGCCGGTGACATATCAAAGCCATCCTCCCTCCGACGAAGTTCAAGATAGTACTTGAGTTTCAGCGAAACAGATTTAATAAGGTCACGTGACGAACATGCAACTTCCTCAGCGTTTTGAACATCCTGGAGAAAAAACACCAAATATTAATTTATTTAACAACAATCTTGTAACAGGCGATAGCCTGAACGGTGCAATTTTTTCTTGTCACGTCGAGCTTTCAAAGAAATAACAACACACAGAAACTAACAGCAAGCATAAAGGAAAAATATAGAAGCTCATAAAGAGTATAATCAGAATGTATTGCAGTCTTCACTTGAGTTTTATCAGTTACAGCCGTGACCCATGGGCTTTGAATCTATTGCAGTCTTCCAGAAAGACGTCAACAGAGGTAAAAACAGCAACAGAAATTGGGATCGGCACATGTGGTGCATCAAATAAAAACAAACACAACAAATCAACGTGGCCCAAACGCTCAAAACGTGCAGCAAGTGCGCATTTGGTCAGAATTTCATGAACGTTATTATAAAGTGTGCTCGAGCTGTGCAGTGAACGTTACATTGAAAGAAAAGGTGTAGTTCGGTCTCTTTGTCGCCGCTTACCCAAACAAGATATTGTTTTTGGTGATGTTCAATGGGTTGTAGACAGGGACGGAGCTAGGGGGGTGCCAGGGGGGCCAATACCCCCACAAAATTTTGCCTGGCCCCCCCAGTGCCCAGTGCCCCCTCCAAATTTTTCAGGTCTCTTTCTGAAAGTCCTACACAGACCATTGACAGCTCCCCTTGTTGCAAAACTGGCCCCTCCAGTGGCCCCCCAAATGAAAATG
>Ga0210059_1005795_pt1 | contig 19835 bp, 14 predicted proteins | sample Ectturendosymbi2_FD_188042 | JGI IMG/M metagenome (GOLD analysis project Ga0210059, IMG submission 188042) | Ecteinascidia turbinata endosymbiont from Florida, USA - Sample 2 (SPAdes) (version 2) | ecosystem: Host-associated > Tunicates > Ascidians > Unclassified | place: Key West, Florida... | reverse complement strand
TGTCCCCCTCTCAGAAAACTTTTCGCCCACCCCGGTGTCCCAAGCTGGTTACGGGCCTGGAAGTCCAGCAAACGTTTAGTTTTCCTTTTTCCCTGCTGAGACATTATCAAATGCCTGAATGCTTCTATGTTAACAACTGCTGCTTTTGAGCTCGTGTAACAGTTTTATCATGCTACAGAAATTGCTAATGTAGCCATTGCGGTCAGCGCTTGCGCTGATCAGCCTTAGCAGACAAAATAAAGACAATTGTTTCGGATAAAGTGAACTATCGCGGTACACAATCTTAAACATGCGTAGTGGATGGAGGGTCTGCAAAAAGTGGTGAGGTGGTTTCTGGACGCAGACGACAGCCCGAATTCCCACCAAAACACAATTATTATTTTTTGGCCCATTTACAATGTTCCTTGAAATTTGCATGCAAATATATTCCGTGGTATTTTCATTCAGTCGACAAATTAACAAGCAAAAAGTATGCGAAAACAATTAATATCCTTTGCGCAGGTAATAAAGTTTTGCAAAATATCAAGCGCAAGGGGGGAGTTTTAACCCCAAACCACCTCCTCCCCCTTGCGTACGCCCATGGCTAGCTCGGTTGCTCTGCGACAACTTCGGCTGATGCAACTTTAGAATTCATTCGTGCAATTTTTGCGGTCTGTTGAAGCAAGTCTATAATCTGAATCACATGTGTCACGCAGCAGCTGAACTTCATTTATTCATAATGCCTAAATTACTTGACCGTTTGGCATGAGGAATAGTTGCCTCTTGTTTTAAATGGAGCTAACACCAGACTCACTCAACGATGAAGACGTTCATGCAGTCTTTGTAAACACGTTCGTCACAGTACGAGGTAATCAAGCGCAATATGCAATTATATTAGCAACTGTAGCAACGCTCGTGAAAAACATCCGTTTTTTTTCATGTTTGATGACTGGCTGCCGCGATGCAAACTGTCGCATGTCCCGTCACGCCGAGGTTATCAATCAAACTGCCCACCTTTAGGCTTGTAGTGTTGCCTGAAAAGTCCACAGCGCATGGGTTTATTTAGCAAGACAGCGAGTCCCAAAATATAAATATAGATGTCTTGAGATGTTGAACTTATTGTTGAACTTGATTCCCAGCCTGATTAAACTTTTTTAAACCAGTTATACAGTATAATAACCAGACCGAACCAAAGAACTAGAAAGGTCAAACTCACCAGATTTTGCATCCGCTACAAATGCCTTGCACTGCACAACTCAACGCAACAAACTTTTATTGTATATGAGTAAATGGAGCCAGTGCCGTATGCAAGAATTTGCTTCAAGTTGTTGTAGTTTTGCCCGTAGCCTTGCGTTTGCTTTGTGACAATTAAATTAATGTGAATAGGCAATCCTAAATGCAACGCACCTAGTTGTTTTGTGGGAACTTCAATATCATGACCATATTGCTTGGGCCAATAGTTGTATTTTCTACTAACCTATCGGGCCAATGCGTGTTACTGTCTATATATGACGGTTTAAATTACAGGATTATTCTGTGAAGGCCAAGTTTCACCAGTTGAATGTAGAATAATACTAGCCCTAAAATCCTGAATGAAAATAACGCAGTTGTCGATAGAATTGTTATGTTGCGTTGCTTCATAAACTTTCTTCTCTTCCGCAAGTATTCACTTGACTTCAAACCGCTGCTTTTTACAGAGAGGACAGGACAACTGTCGTGGTGGTTGTTAGGACCACATAAATCTGTCAAAATAGCTTGCTGCTAAACACAGCTCTAGAAAATCAAAACTTCAAATTTCAATTTGTTTGTCATGCATTCAAGCATTTTTGGTTACAGTGAACCCTTTCTGATTTACATCCAGGTAGTGTAGTGCTTATAGCCATAACCAGCTAAGTTCGTAGACCGCTATATTTCAGTTTGTTTACTTTTTTCCGGATTTCACTGTTTATCGGCTTTCAAGGCTCCGTTTACTTTTATAAGAATTAATCACGATGCTAATCATTCCCTCGAAAACCTGCAATCTTTTGAATTTTTTGGGTTTTGCAAAAACCGAAGATTTTGGTTTGCGCATTGTTCCACTTCTAACATTTTGCCGGACTGGTTACAAAAACACTCGACCGACGCTGGCTGTTCGCTTAGATGACAACTCTGAGACCTGAGTGAAGCCAAGCTATTGTTGCCTTGTTTGCTTTCGAGAATTGAAAGTAAGGTCTTCAACAATCGCCATTGGTTGAACAATTCGCCATTTGTCAAAAATCGCATTCCAGTAAATTGCGGGGTTGTTTGGAAGATAAGCCGAGCTATCTCTACTGGCTGGAATTCGATGTTCACATTCTTCGTCGTATTGTTAGGCCTTTTTGAATCATCCTAATTGCGAATTTACTGCTAGTGGAATCCGTTTTAGATAACCACGAAAGCTTTTCTGTATTATCAGCGCGAATTCGAGGTTCCGTGTTATTTCTCAATCACCAGCGAAAATGATTTACAAATATGTTTTACCAACTTTCGGTGATAGCGGGTTAGTCGCTTGTTTTCAAAATTAGTGATCCATGAAAAAGCGGCACCTGTTTTATGCTTAAATTTGCAACTATGTACGAGCTGGATACTGAGTTCTTCAATTTTACCTGGACTTTATCTAAGGTTTGTGTCTTAAGAAACTTCATTGAAAAAGCCTGGATCTTTGGTGAAATTCGTAGTCCCAAGGGTTGAGTTTTGTTTTGTTTGAATGAGCGTGCCTGCGTTATGTGAAAATGCGAGACGTTTTTGCAAGGCGTGTGTTAAAGCTGCAACATAAATGTATGTTTCTTTGCCATTTGGAAGAAGAGATTCTGAGCATTCCCTTACAAAATCGTCCGTGCACCAGCAACCTAAAACCACCACACACTGTAGCTGTGGCACTCAACCACGTAACCTGTGACTCGTACGCTGCAGAGTGGACCGGGGTAGCAGCGAGTCGAGCACCCTGAGAAAAGCTTTGGACGATTTTCGTGCTGAAGCAGAAACTGAGGCGAATTTGCATGCGTCCTTGGCACAGAAGATAATGGAGGAAGCGAGCAAGTTGACGGATTTCAGAGAGAAGTAAGCTGCATTTTTCAACTGTACTGCTGCAAGATTCTCGTTATACATTTTTGAAAGCAAGTTGGGCTTTTTTAGATGTTGAAATTGTCTTTCCTTACAAATGAACTCCATCAAATTTCCTACAAATAAATCGCAGCAAATTTCCTAAAACAAACTCTTTTTGCATCAACTCTTTGATAAGGTTTTATCACGGCCTATTGGTTGACAAATCACAGTTGGAAATTTTCCATTGCCTAAGTTGGTCGGATTACCTTTGTTGCCAACGGAACGTTCTGGCTGACCGAATCGAAAAACGCAAACTGACCCCGCGCAACTCAACTCGATGAGTAAATGCAGATAGCTGGTGGGCTGTTTCAGACTTTTGCTTCTCTTCAGTGTTGGTTGTGCATTTCAAGTAACGCTTACACTGTAATGCGCTGTGAGTAAAACCATATTTGTGCTCTTGCGTTATTCGATTACCCTTGTGATATGGACTATGAGTCTGAGGCAGGCAAATTCATAAATAAAATAAAACATAAATACGCCTGTTGCCGATGTCGGAAAACGAGGTAGAAACACTCATTTCACTATTTTGTTGCAGGCAAAAAGATGAGCGCAAACGAAATGAAGACTCTGTGCACAGATCACATAAACACAAGGCAGATCTGTATCGTAAGCTGCAAACTAACAAGTAAGTTGGTGCTGACTCAGATCAGCTATTTGGCGTTTTATTGCAAGAGATTAATTTCGTTTGCAATTCTTATAAAGTTGTCGAGGGGACTGCAACCCAGTGGAAGAAGCAAGATGGCAGTTACTTCTTTCAACGTTTGCCAAATGTTTAAAGTAAAAAATGTCTTTCATCTTAGCGCGACTTTGGGCAAAACTCAGGCGTATTTGTCCTTTTGAAAAATTCCCCTGTGCCTCGATCCTGATTGGTCCATCCACTCTTTCAAAAAAGCGTTTGTTAAAACTCCCCGCAATCCCGTCCTGGTTGAGGTGTACGTTGCCGCGTTTTTTCCAAGACAGTTTTGTGGAAAAACGCAACGACTTTGTTTTGAATTATTATTATCAACTGTGAAACATCATTTTTTCGGGGCAAAACGACACCGTTTCAATCGCAAACCATTGGCGATTCGACCACCTTCGCTTGCCTGTCTGCGCAAGCAATGAAAACGGCCGGATGGTAAACTAACGTCACTGAGCGAAATGCACAATGCTTGAGGGCGTCACGAAGGTATACCTCCTCCTTCCATTTTCTTCCGCTGCTAGAGCAGGTCAGCACAGGAACATGCGATCCAGTCGTATTCCCCTCCCGTTTCGTGCGTGCCACCAGCACTGCCTCAAGCAGCATTGTTGCGTTTTGTGACAACCTGCCAACCAAATATGCCCAAGATAATATTTTGCAGTTGGTGAAGTGACAGTAAAATCTGATTCCGGGTCCCACTTCTGGTAGACCCGATGAGCGAAGTCCAATGACAGTTTGTGGCAAATAGCCAGAATAAAGCCCTATTTCAAGCAAGAATCCAGGATCCATATAATTCCTGAAAGAAAACAAAAGGAACAGTTGCAAAAAACGCACGACTGTAAAAATTAGTAAGTCTGCCACCTTTGCTTGATGGATGCAAAGACAACGCCCACCGATTGTAACCAATAAGAACAAAGTAAAGTACAAGATAGGCACGCGGCGTAAAAATCAAAGTTTAATGAGTTTCAATCGTTTCCTCAGCATCGCGCTGAAAATTGCTCAAAAAACTCACATAAAACGAGTAATGCTCAGATAAATGCACGAAGGGAGCCTTAGATCGACACCGTCTGCTTAAAATATGTGAAACGTTAATAAGGCCGCAGCAACAATTAATTAACAAGCAGCTTGTTTATGGTCCTGTGCTTTGTATGGGTGTGCGATCTACAGAAGAGCAGATATTTGCTGGAAAAGTCCGAAGTCACCAACACAAGACGTGGTTTTCCAGTTGCGTCATTGTTAACGCCGTAACGACCGCAACTGCATTGAAGTCCACATGAAAAACCATCTAAACTTTCGATGTGTTCAAGCTAATTATGCGAACTTCAATCGCTTAGCGCCAAAAACATCGGTGTCTTGACAAGAATATGGCTGGCTAAGTAGCGTTGGTTACTTTTGCAAATCATGCTGTTTACTGGCTGACATCTAATTACTTGCCTTTAAGGTTAGATTGCTCAGAGGTAGACACTTGTCTTTGCATAAATGTGCAACACACAGTGCTTCAACTTAGTTTGATGACTTCGTGTGGAACTTGCCGAATCCTTAAATAAAAATTTGCCCCAACCTAGATTCCGATTTTCCTCAGTACGAGGTATTTGCAAGTAATAACGCGTGTAAAAGTTGTTGTAACGCCGAACATTTGCTATGAACGAGTTTACTATTTATTTGCACTCCCGAAACAGTCACTCGCTTTTGTTAGTGCAGCGACGTAGACACGAAAATGACCTCACACATTTGCATGGGGACCAGTCATTAGAAAGAGTAACAGAGTCTGGCAACCTGAGTCATGGAATCTTCGTCGCACATGAGTTTTTGACGACTGTGCGTGATAATCAAAACAACTCAGCATAATTGCATAGCTACGTAATGAACTGTGTAGTTCTTCCAGCTCTAGGGCTGTTGCCACCCTACAGCAATTGCCACCAAATAGTTGCAACCGAACAATTGCCACCAAAGCTGATTACTCCCAACGACAATTATATCCGGTCAAGTGCCACTCGGTCATTTGCTTCCTAGGACCATTGCCACATAAAACACCTACCTTTGACAATTGCCACGTTTAACAATTTGCCACCAGAAAAGTGGCCATCTGGACATCTGCCACCCGAACTTTTGCCACCTTGACAAATGCCATCTGGGAAATTATCACCCCGAACAAATGCGTAGAAAAATATCAGTAATTAAAATTGTTGTCGATGCAGATTGTCACATATCTTTGAAAAAATCATTCCGTAAAAGTTACTTTACTTTTATTAATTCTGTGAAAAACATTACAAGGAGTAATGCACTGAACATTTGTTAGAGAAGACAAACAGCTTTCAAAGTTGATTGAGAATTTTTCAAACTGAAATTTCATCATAACCGCTGTCATACGGATTTTAAAACAACTTAAAAACCTGAAACAAACCACCTCTGGAAACCAGTATTAATATGTATAAGCGCAGAAAAAAAGCATTTGTTATTCTTTTCTGAACCGTATCTCCATCTGACATTTTGGAATTTCGTGAAGACGTAAATTATGGAGAAATTAGTCGACAGCTTGACTAAAACTGTAGGATGCACCAAGATTTGGTGCATCCTCAAGAACCAAGGCTTTTGCCGATTTTCTTTTACCTCTGCTTTTTTCAATTTATTTGACAAACAGTAAGGAGAAAGCATTAAACGTGGTCATAGTTTTATCAAAGCTTTTCAGCAAAAACGAAAACTGATTATATCAAGGTCAAGTTCAGAAAACTGCACGTAAAAGTTGTTTTTTTTCTGATCATTCGGAGCTTTTCGGAACACCTCCAATCTCGTTTTCACCAACAGATCATCGTATGAAGCCAAATGTAAGCAAGCGGAAAAATCCGAGTCTGAAGCCGAGAAAATGAAATTCGGTAACAAAGCGCGGGACCGGGAGAAAGCGAGCAAGGCCGCGACCCAAGCTCGCGCCAACGCGATGAAGGCAGACGACGACTACAAGGCATCAGTCGTGGCTTTGGAAGCAGCTCGAAAAACCTGGGTAGGCTAAGCAGTCAAAGGACGTGCTGTCTTCAAGAGCTGGCAAGAGGTCAGCTGTTTCCGCTGTGGTTGTTGTTTTCAAAGCCACTGCAACGTGGGTTTAGTGGTAGGCCTTTACGGTGATAAGTTTTGTTTTCAGCTGGTTTTGGACGACTTTTTGAAAATTTATCCTGCAAATCGTTATGGTGAAAAAACAAAGTATGAGTCAACTGGCAAGAAATCACAAGCGTTAAGTTATCTGCACTGAGCCATGAAAGAAATCACGATGAGAAAATTATCTTCACTAAATGATTATTCTCTGTAGTACTCAAAACCAGTATACAGGCTCTTTTTGACGCTTTACTTGCTTGACATTTACCCCTAAAAAGAGAGAAAGAGAGTCATAACTGTTGGGGCAGTGGCTCGTACGCTCTTTTGTTTGTATAAAGCTAAACAGTTGCTCGTTTCCCCTCATTCTGAAAACTTGTCTCAGTACGCGTTTTATGATTTTCGGTGACGGCACTTGGCGTCAGGTCGACACCTGAAATTTGCTTAATGTCGGGGCGGTTGAGGTGAACATTCTTGCCGAAAGGTGCTGCGGTAATTCAATTATTGAGTGCGGATCGAACACCTAACCTTTAGACATGAAAGACGGATGCTCTGCCACTGAGCTATTTGCAAAATGTAGATAGCAACAAAAAAGCAACTTCAATGCTCAAAGTTTAAAAGAAGGACTTGAACCTGAGTAAATCCTTGAGCTCTTTGATATCACGGCAAGCGTTTTGCCTGCTACAGTAAAATCCAACTATTGTAAATTATGTAAAGTTCATATAAACGTTTTTTCTTTAGCAAGGTCCCCCTTGATTACCATGAGGGTGGAGTCAGCATTTTCCAAACTTTGTTCGTAGCGAAAGCAAAAAGTTTTGTTCTTTTAGTGACTGATTCAAATAAACAAACATGGCATCAGTAACCACCTTACGTAAATATACCAATCGCAAAATGATGGACATTGACGTGGAATAGTTGTGAATAGTGCCCATATAATTTTTTCATCATGCTGTAAGTAAGGTTTCCAGGTTTTCAAAATTTTAGCACGCGTTTTATTTGTTTGGTGGCTAATCAAAAGCACTGTGAGCTATCACAGTATCTGAAACCCATGTCTTCCACGAAGGCCTGTAGATTGCATTTGGTTATGATGTCGCCGTACCCCACTGAAAATTTTCAGGTGGTACAAATGGCCTACACCTAAAAATAACAGGGGCTGATTCAACACCTTTGATCGGTGCAGTCTGCGATTCCAAAGGCAGAGATGACTTTGTTGTCGTGCTGTAGAGGTACCCTATTAATTGAAGGGTCAACCCGGTTGCTGCAAAAGCCCGGGTCAGTCTACCGACAAAACGACCTGACGTTAGTCGAAGCAAGCAAGTGTAATGGCTATAAAACCACTTTGTCCGTTAATCATTCTCCCGAAGCGTTCTGATGTTAGTTGCTTTCCTTATATTCAAATATAGATAAAAATATTCACCGATCCAAGAGAACGTGAGGCTAGAGAAATGTAACATCGAACGGTTCAATCTAAAATAATATAGGACAATAGCGTAGAATTTTCACGGGAATTACCGAAAACAGGGTAGAGACTCAATACCGTGATGTCGGTTAGCACGTTACCATGCCAACGGTTGCGTTGGTCACAAACGCATGCGCTGCATCGAGTCGCAGAACATGCCTGAAATCACTCCTTAAAAAACATGAAGTGCAAACGCACGTTTGTGTCCACTGCGCAGATAGAACAGTGGAAATAACCGTGTTCAAGGCACTCTTGTGCCCTGGCAGACTGCAGGAGAATGAACCGCTAATTTCAGTCACACTTGCGAAAAAACGTAGCTTCAAAAAATCTTCTTTGAAAATTACATGTGAATTTCGCGTCAAATTGCTCCTAGGCGAATGTTGCTTTATACTTTTGTCTGGCACAGTGGTGTAGAATGTAAAGCAGACGAGACTTCTCCAGACTATTAAAATTTTCCATGACCTGCCGTTTCCTGCACGAGAAATTTTTACAGTTCTGTTGAATTCTGTTCCGAATCACATTGTTGATCGTAGGGCACGTTAAATTTCGCCTATTTGCTTTCTTTATATTTTAATGATGATTGTAGCTAACAACTGGAACGTGCCAGCGGCTTGCTGTTTGCAGAGATGCGAAGGGGATTTTTCTCTTTCGTTCGCTTTGATGATAAATTTATATTCCGAACCTGGTCGGAGCGTGAGGCATGTTGGTCTGCGTGACGTGAGTTTCCGAGACTAGCAGCCATGATTAGACATTCCGTGCAGTGAATAGCGACGTTATGAAACGGTTCGTACGCAGCTGGCGAATCATCCGCCATAGCGAAAGTAGCTTCGTTTATATGCATTTCTGAGCTGAATACGGCGGCAATAACCGTTGAAACGCATCTCAATTTTCGTCGTCACTCGCAAATCGTTTCGTTTACTGCCCGTTCGTAAATGCGCACAGAAACTGACGTAGTTTCGCGGTCTGTCGTTCGTCCAAGTTTCGTTTCTGGTCTGCTTCTACCGGAAAACAAGCGCCGTTGCTTCCGTGTACCTTCACCGAAGACGTGCGTTAAGATTGAAAGATATTCAAATTTTGTGATAACATCAACTTGACTAAACTTGCACAATCTTCTGCTTCTTCAGCGTAAACTTCTCGTGTTTTTTTCTTGTGTGGATAATGCGTTTTGAAAGGAGAATGTGCTGCTTGGTAATCCACACTTGCGGCCATTTTTACTGGTTTATCTTTTTAAAACTACCCAAATTCTTAAGCTGCGCTTTCCTAGGCATTTCGGATACGTTCTTTTGGATATTGGCGCTGAGGCATCGAAGGATGTCGGGTCTATGTTTTGATTTCGCAGTTAAAAGACTGCATGTAGTTCAGGTCTGTTTTGATTTGGAACATCTCCCACGTATCCTTGTGTCGTTCCGGACATGAGCAAGATGGAATTGCTCTGTCTTTTGCAAAGTAACTCTATTATGCAGTTTAGCTGTGACTCTTCAACGATGATCAGTATAGTGCGTTGAATGGTTTAAAAAATTTCGGATGGGCTAGTTTTGGTTTCGGATCAGCTGTTATGGTAAAAAGCTGTAAGATATTTCTGTACTGATCGCATGAACAATTTAGCGTTTGCACAAGTAAATTCAACTCGCTCATATGCCAGTAATGTGGTCTAACATTGCAGTTCTTCTCTAAGATTTCTCACACCAGCGCAACTTTCCCAGATTCAAGGTGTCCACAAAACTTTTGCCACAATATACGCGTAGCAAGTACTTGTTTGCTACTTGCTTTGTTATCAAAGTAAGCACGTTCATAAATGTCGCATTGCATCAGCGACAACGATGATATCCGTCAAAACAGCATTCGTATTTTGCTTCCACAGGTCAACGATCACACTGAAGCCTGCGAAGCTTTTCAAAAGATGGAGGAGGAGCGGATCCAGTTTGTTCGCAACAGCGTGTGGGTTTTCGCCAACCACGCGTCCGACCTCTGCTGTCGCCTGGACGAGAGTCGCGAACGCATACGTTGCGTCACTGAGCGTTGTGACGAAACAGCCGACATCAAAGAGTTCGTGTCCCAGAAGTCGGTTTGCATCAATCCTTTGTTGGCGATCGAGTACGTCCCGTACGGCGCCAGCGAGCCCGTGGCTCAACACAGTCACCCCCACCAAGACGTGGGCCATCATCAGAACCTGGCCAATGGACACCACCACATTTACGAAATGGATCGAAGGTCGAGCAGCATTTCCATTTCCGGTTCGGGCCTGCCTACGTACACTGTGCTGTACGACTACAAGCCAATCTCACCTGATGAACTGGAACTGACGCTCGGCGACACGCTGCAAGAGTTAAACAGTCCGTCCGAGGATGGTTGGGTTTATTGTTTGAACATCCGCACGCAGATGAGCGGACTTGTGCCGCGCAATTACGTGGAAGTCGCATGACGTCACTGCAAAGCACACGGACTGAGGGATATTTTTTTGAAACTGCTGTCGCGTTCTGTTTCAAAATGCTGTGTTGTAGCGAATTTCTGCCATACTATGCCATTTTGTGTCAAGTTTTCAGCATAAGCTGACTTCTCAAAACGTTTTGAGCGATGATCTCTTTGTCAGGTACTGCAGATTCCAGCATCTGTATGGCTGAAAATATTGCGGAACTTCTCGTTCTATTTCTGCTGCTAAAAGAAGAGGATTGTGGAAATGTGAGACGTAATCTCGTTTGCGTTGCCTTAAGAAATGGTACAGGGGCCTGCAGCTGAAGAAAATTTGGTGAAAAAAACAAAAAAATGTAGAAATTAGGCGAAGTTCGGAACAAAATGGGAAAAATTTGTTGAATGACTGGTTGGTGTTCAACAAACATTACTCGAAGAAAGGGCTGGCTGTCTTGTGAAATGATCATGAATTGAAGGTTGTGCATTCCAAATATAAAATTGGAAATCAAATACTTTATACCATTGAAAGTTTTCTCTTGGAACAATGACTCTTCTATCAGCCAAACCACGTAGAAGTGAACTGACGAAACGACTTCCAAACCGTGTAGATTCGCTTGATACTCGTGTTTCCAAAATTTAGCAAAAAAATGTATGAACGGTTAGCGCTTTTGATTCTGTTTTTTTTTTAAGTTCGTCGCTTTTTATTGATTGTAACATCGAGCATTCACAACCTTTTTTAATAAATCAAGTAGCTGACTTTGGTAAACAGCTGACGGGTTCGAATTTAAGAGGTTCTGCATAGAAAAGTGTGTCTTTCTCATAGTTCATCGGAGAAGTTTGTCTTGTATTCTTTTGTATTTGAAACCACGTAAGAGCTTTTGTTAAAACTTTTAAAAATTAAACTTTGCTTTTCACGAAGTTCAAATCACCCGGAAGCAAGAAAACTATGTTGTGATGTGTCTGCGTGTGATGACTGTGACGCAAACCCCGCGAAATTTGACCAGTTGCCCAGCAGGCTGCCTGGCAAGGGTGATCAAGAACCAGGCCGGTGCATATTGACGGTTCCACGCTGGAATAAGGACACAGTGCCTACAGAACGAGGAATATGTTGCGGCTCGGTCGTAGGCAATACCAAAAAAACAGCTTATGTATGACGTGGTTATGTGTTGTAACGATGACAAATGCTTCAAGCTGCTAATGTGGCGTAATTATCATTTGTCATGTGCTCCGTAGCGTCACGATTGAGCAATTGTGCCAGTCGCGAAAGAGCTTGCGATAGACACAAGCGCTTGCAGCAACGTTTACAACCAAGACACAAATAGAGAGCTATGGAATTGTAGTTTTCGTCGGATTTTGCGTATCAGTCTAATGTTTTCTTCATGCTGGTTGTGATTACGTCGTCACAAATAGTTTCTTTCTTTTTTTGTCGAGATGATTCATTAAAGCGTTAGCTGCATCTTGAATGTCTTCAGAGGCAGTTGCTTCTTTTTTCATGGCGTTTGTTCAAAACTCCTTCGAGCGATAACTGCGCGAATTTAACAACAGTACCAGTTTTTTAATGCTAATAAAAAAAGAAAAATGGGATACAAACGAGTTCTTTTCCATGGGGTCAAGCTTGGAGGCTTGTGGATGCCAGTAGCGCTGTGGATTTTTGTGATGAAAAGTGTTCCAATTACATCTGTAACGGTAAAAAAAATTTTAAGTATGACGATCATTTTTCTGGTGTTCATCGTCACGCCACATTTTTATTTCTTCGTAAAGGTTTCTAATAAAGAGAAAACTCAAAAAGGAAGTATTATGGGCTGTCATTATAAAGTACTTTGTTTTTTCACGGGTTACCGATAATTGCTGAGTTTCATCGTGAATATGAAATTCGCAGAAGACGTCAACCGCAAATGAAGGCATTTACACTGCGATTACGTCGTCACAAAGAGTGTGATACCAAAGGCTAAAAGGTCACAAAAAATCGTATCAATGCGGTTTGAAACCAAACCGGTTTGTAGAAAGCTGCTGCGTTGACTGCTCTACGCTCATCAGCAGAGCTTCCACGTGTATTTCTCAAGCTGTAGTGTATCTTAACCTTCGTTGCGTTTTTCATCAAAAACTTGTCAGCGATGTTCGCTCTGATTATGACGTCACGCAGGTTCACTGCTGAATCCCAGCTGAGTATTTTTATGAGTTGACAAGAGGAGAGTTCTTTTTGCATTTTGTTTGATCGTTGTCGCCCTTGCCGATTGTTCTTGCTCTCCGAACCAGTGACGCAGTAAACTGTGCAATGTTTTCTGAAGCCGCACGTACTCCGCACTAGCAAGCACTTAACTGTACATGGATGAACTTTGTATTTCGTCAACGTCTTTTTCGTCGTAACAACGCTCTGCTGTCTTTCGTACTTCGCATGCAAGAGAGTATGGTCAGTAAAAACCCTTCCGAACATCGTTGTGACTTGAGTAGCCTTGCTGATCCACAGCTGCCCCTGTGCAGCTGCTGATGGAATTCTTCAATCTATATTCTCGTCCTTTTTCCGCCTGACGCCTTTACCAGCCATTGTAGAAAAATGCACCACTGGATTTCTTATAGCACTTATAATTTCGACCTCGCCACTATCTGGTTGAGCGGCTTTATTTTCTCGCGATTATGTTCTTCAATAAACTCTCGTTCTTCGTCGAAAGCAAGGAGTTTGGTTACCACTGACCCGAGCTCACGGTTTGGTTCAAAGCTGGCAACTTCTGTTTATGTATCGAAAGGAATCCTTTCAAAAACAAGAATTAGACAATATGTTCTTATCAGAGTATATACTTCTACTTAGTAGGCATCGCCAGCTCTTGTTGAGATAGTATCTTCCTGTTCTTGTTAATTTAAAGTTTCTCATTGCGACTGTACGGTTTTGCTGTTCACATTTATTGCTAAGCGGGGAGGCGGAAGTGTCATTGGTGAAATTGATCGTTAGTGTGGCAATTTTTTTTTCAACGACCTTGATTTGAAAGCCACTGATGATTTTCAGTCTAGAATTCTCTCAGCCCGGATGCTGATTGAACAACGTGCTGCAGTGATTTTCTGTAAACATAAAAGTCTGGTGTTTGTGGGCCACATGCGATTGCCATGCGGATGAAAATGTCTACACGACCAACATGTACAAACACAGTGTGGAATGAGTACCAGCATCAGCGCCCTGCCGTCTGATGGGCAGGCGCGGGGAGATCCGGGCAATCGCTCCCTCCCCGAAATTTACAAAAATGTGTTTAGTTGATAAGCACAACTATAAGTTAATCATTTCGCCCTGCTGCTTATGGGCATTTTTTGTGCGTTTACATAGTTTGGCATGCAAGAAAGAACTTTGCTTGTAAAAGTTGTGTATTTGGGGTTGACGCTTGCTATGCTGGAAGGGATTGCCTGAAAGCATCCTGCTTGTCAAGCGTTAAAGTGTTTTCAAATCATCCCCCACCAATCCAATTGAAGCCACTGCGCTTTTGCTGAATCTTTCAAGTTGTTAGAAAGGTACCTGTGGACTGAATTACCCGAAAGCCTCCATGCCAAATAGCTCCGGAAAAACCTTACTGTTGCTTCAACCATGTTTCTACGATACTGTGTTTTTCTGCTTTACATTTGGTTTGAAAAGCCAATGCTAAAGGCGTAATTCACATAAAAAATAACCAGTCTATAACTTTCTAATTCCTCTGCAACGAGTTTTGTGCGTGACAAAACTATGGTGGTCCATGCGTGCCACACTAAAATTTTCTTCTTTCCGGCATTTTTTAACACCATACAAAACCTTGTTCGCACCAAACGATGAATATTTGATAACTTCACCTGGAAGCTTGCCAATGTTCAAGTGCGGACAAAACGGGAACGTTTTATCAGCGGCGCCGTAACCAGCGCACCTCACCGCGCATTGTGTTTGGGTGGGTGTGCATGACCACAAGTCCATCAACATATTTCCTACAGGTGGCACACAAAGCAGACTGAAGGATTCCGAGTCGGTCTCTCACAAGGCTCAACCACATTGTGCACTCGGTTTTAGTGGCTTGTGGCGCGCGTTTGTTTTTAGCCACACAGTATTTGCGGCACAGCTGTTCAGCTTCCACACGCAAATAATTACCGGTTTTAACAGACCCACCGAACACAGTACTTGTATCGCGGCAGTTCGCCTGTGCTTCAGAAAACCTATTTAGATTTCAAATCAAACGAATAGAACTGACTTTAGGTGCAACGTGCATTGACAACGCTGCCACCACAGATCGATCGTTCCATCTGAAAAAGAAAACAATTCATATATGGCCTGCGGGTCGACAATCCCATGTAGTGAGCATTCGTTTGCAAGCTTCCGTTTAAAAGCTGCACTAAATGGCAGTCATGTGCAACAAAACGTCACCGAGACAACACTTTGTTTGTCGGGCAGCGGTCAGTAAGCAAGCGCACAATCAGAAGTGGTGTTGTATCAGTGTTCATAACCAAGTATTGGCCTTTAGGGCGCATCAGTCAGTGCTCCTTGATTCGATTTGAAATGCTTAACGTTCAAAACAAAGCATTCTTCACTCGATCTTGGTAGCTGGGTGGCATTAAGAAATCACCACGTCATATTTCTTAAACTGTTGCCTCACGCTCGTCAGCAAGGACTTGAGTAGTGCCAAGCACTTTACCCTAATAGAGGATAGACAAACATAGTATCATGTAATGCAAAACGCCTTTTTTCAAATGTAGACAAAATGGAAGTGTGGCTGACCTTTACAGATATTTGAATGCATGTAGCCGGAGTAATATTCCACTCTGAATAGAAAACTTTACAAATTTTCACTTTCCTGGTCCGCAGTAACAAACGGCTGCTCGTTCTGGGTAAAACTTACCAGCAAGAGTTTTGCGCATAGCTGTTAAAGTGGTCGAAAACATCAGGCAAAACTTAACAGCGACAAATTCCAGCCCAAGTCAACTGCTGTTGTCGATCTTCCGAGCATGTACGAGGAAGCGTGAACGAAACCTCATTGCAAGTTGCAAGAGCTCGCTTTGTGACGTAACAACGTGTTTAAACACGGAAGCAGGCGCATGCATGCATTGTGTTGCAGCGGCACGCAAGCCATGCTTAATTAAGTCAAAGTATGAATGAAACCCCTTTTGCACAGAAGCAACGCTAAAGCATTTTCGGTCGATGAGGAAATGTCTCACGAAAATTAGTGCAACAAATTTGCAGGAGGCAAGGGAACCGTCTCTTCAGCGTCTCCCACACGCCTATAAAATGTCTACTTAGCAAAGATTGTTTAAAGAAACTTGCTCCCCAATGACTGATCCACTATCAAAGACAAATACGGCATTGTACCAAACTGCTAGGAAACTTTAGAAGAAATGGTCGCATTTATTGTTTATAGTCAAATAGCGGTAGAAGATAAGATGCTACGTGAAAAACAATTCAGGTGAAATAATGACAATCAAGTCCATATTTAGTCCTAAGTAAACACAATATGTTTTTTGAAGTCCCTATTTAACTTCTTATCACTACTGATGTGTGGCTTGAGATGTGCTGTGGTAAAGTTGGTTAAGGCCTCAGCAAAAGCTTGTTTGTTTTGTATATTCTATTCGTGTTTTTCTTTGTTTGCCTGTATTTCTTGGTTGTACGTCGACAGAAGTGATCTACATAGATTGTTGTTGAACTGAACAAGGCAATTTATTAATTCCTCAAGAATACTAAACGTGATCAGTTTTTAGTTGTTTCTATTATTATATCTGACGCTGTTAATTGTCCTACATGTACAAAGATTGTAGATCAAACTAAAACTGCATACCATTAAATTCATGTAGGCACTAGGCAGTGGCTGTATTGTGAATAAATTGAACAATCACATGATGATTTCATGTTCTTGGGAAATATGGATGTTCCAAAATTTTGAAAAATTTATTGCTATAAGCTCTTTCCCTTTGGCAGTTTGTCAGACAATCAACTCGAACTAGTTTTTGATAAAAATAAATTTTTACTTGGCCCTAAACACACTGTGTATGGTTGGAAGAGGAAAATGTCACTTCAATATTGTTTACCTGAAAATTAATTAGAAAAATTCGACATCTCTATCAACTACTAAATCAGGTTTTCTTGAGAAAAATGTTAAGTACCCGGTATGGACCTGTAGGGACCCGATTTATCTAATTCTAGGGACCCGATGATAGTATTCGCTGATTCTAGGGATCCGATTTTCAATTTTAGGGATCCGAATCGGGTCCCTAAAACACCTTAAAAAAACCTGACTAAATGGATGTTAATAAACAAAGCATTCCCAAAATCGTAGATAAATTAAATGAATTGTTATGGCCATGCCTGGCTGAACATGGAAATCACGTGAGAATCACCACTGCACAGATCATCATCGAGAAGAGTCCAAAGCTACTAAGAATAAATACCAGGACTGAGCTACAGCGGGTGGAGCACTCCTTTAGGCGAGTGAGCTTAGGCATTTGTCAAAATTTGACACTTCGATTCTCAACTTCAACCTACATCTTCAAGTTGGCAGCAGCTGAACTGCTACAGAATTTCTCATCAGTAGCGCAGTAAGGCCAAAATTTTGGGAGTAGCCAAATATTTTGACTTTAAGCGAGCAACAGTATTTGTTTGGGGCACCGCCTCTCAAAGTACAAAACGACACGATATGCTAGAAATATGGGAGGCAGTGGCCCGCTTGGTCCTCCCTGGCTTCGCCTATGTTCCTCATACAAATAAAAACAGGGTTTGCTTTCAATGCATTGTGCGAACAAAACTTAACCTAAGCGAAAAACAAAAGTTTTAACATACCATTTGAAGGCTTACTTCTGTTCACAGTGATTTTCTTACAACAGTGATTTTCACAGTGATCTTCTTTGACAGCCCTAAATTTCCACCGGCGTGTGTGGGTTTATCGTGAAAGACTGTTGACACTGGGTGTCACTATTGGAAGCCGCGGGATCAGCCAGTTGTTCAATCTGGACGATGGTGCTCAACATGCCTTTGGTGTTTGCACCTGCGTGCGATCAAGCTGGAACAAAAATTTGTATCGGAAAAGCGAGGCGTTAAGTATCTCCAGAAACCCGAGTCAGTGAACGCTGTAAGCAAACGATAATACACTGGAGCAAGGCGAGACGTTCAAGTCCCTTGGGATAGCCTTCACGAGTGATGGAAGATAATTTAATTGAATTTATTTGTTTATGAGCAGACACGAAGTCCATAGTATGAACACACACACTCTGCAGAACGCAGGTTGATAAAAACAGACAGAACAGAACGTAGTACAAGACATTGAAGCCGGTGGAATCACAGGGTTACAGACACTTTTTGCAACTGCATTGAAGACAGATCCATAGGGTTACAGACACATTCTTAACACTATTGTTAGCTAACACGTAACACTTGTTACAGCACTACTGCGGAGTAGGGCGCTAATTCCTAACTTGGTCTAGTCTAGGTAAAATGTGAAAGCATTGTGGCTTGACACGCCATTGATCAAACGGACACTGCAAAGTTCGATCACTCGATCACAGAGTAAAATGCGATTATAGTGTTCAAAGAATAGTGACGAGTACAAACAATCTGACTGCATCAAAGCACGTAACCATACGTTGTTAGATTTTCTGCATCTTTCGAGAAACAGGTACTTGTATTTACGTAGCAGAGCCTCAAAGTTAGGAATGTTACATAAAACAGATAGATTGATATACACATTAGTACAGGAAACGTAGTATTTCCTGAGCTTCATCGCTCCCTGGTCACAAAATGGTAGGTTTGAAATAACACGAAAGTTTTTTTTCAAATCAGTTTCAAAATTGATCTTTGTTCCGATCGTCACCTATGGTCATGAATCTTGGGTAATGTCCAAGAGCGCTACCGCAAGTAAAAGCAGCAGAGATGTTTTTGTGAGCTTTTTCCAAGGGAACGAGCGCACTCAAAGAATCCAAGTTGCCGATATGTGCAGATTAAAGTTGCAACAAATGTCTCATATTATTAAAACTTTCTTACATACTCGTAGCTTTATATTAATCTGGTTAAAATCCTGACCAAACCGCTGCTCTTACAGTTACACAATGCAAGTTTTGCGACACTACTAGGCATTAGTCATTAAGTCAGTGGTTAGCCCGTATTTCGTCTCTCAGGTGCCCCGATTAACAGCATAGTGAGTGAACCTTTTGCATTATATCTGAGAACCAGCTTCAAGTGTACTGCTGAAAGCAGATGTTATTTTAATCGGTTGGTCGGGAAATGTTTGAACTAAATTTGCCCCAGAACGTTCGTGTCGGGCAAAATATAAGGAGAACTATACGGTGCTGAAGCAAATCATGCATCGAATACTGCAAATAGCTTGTTGCCTGTAAATACTTTTACCTGTATACCTACCTAGTGGTCAATACAGGGAATGGGTTATACAATTACAGCATTATCATAATGATACAAAGACCAGCTTGTCTGAGCAGCTTAGTCTGATAGACATGATACCACATCTTCGAGAAAAGTGTCGAGAATATTACTGCAGTTTTGCTCAGATTGCCCACCACATGAAGTAGGACGCAACGCAGTACATAGTCAAGTGCCAGATATAGCGCATGCGCAGTGAAGGCAAATAGAGCTGCACTTCCGGAAGGCAGCATAAATGTTTCGATTTGACGCGCCTTACACCTTTATGCAAATTAAGTGAAACAAGCAACGAACAGACGCTCAACAATGAATCATTTTTATTTTACCTGAGAGTTGGTTATAAAACGCCACATCCAGGCACATTAGTAACGAATATGACCTCCTCTACTTTTAAGCAGTGTATTAATGCGGCTTGGCATAGAGCAGGGGTACTTGTACACCTAGGGGTGCATTTGCCTATTTGAAGGAGTATATTTAAGGTTAGCAATAGAAGAGAAAAATATAATTACAGTAGAACTCCGATTATCCGAACGCCTATTATCCGAAACGCTTATTATCCGAACACGACTTTAACAAAAGAAATTAGAACCTGACAAGAAGCATTAGAACGTCAATTGCGTTTAAGAGAAAAAATGCGTCCAAAAACCAATAAGCAATTGACGCGAGCACGGCGTGCTGTATTTACAGTATTTGAAGTTTGCAACCACTTTAGTCACTGCAATATGTCTTCAATGAAAAGAAAA
>Ga0210059_1005794_pt1 | contig 19837 bp, 10 predicted proteins | sample Ectturendosymbi2_FD_188042 | JGI IMG/M metagenome (GOLD analysis project Ga0210059, IMG submission 188042) | Ecteinascidia turbinata endosymbiont from Florida, USA - Sample 2 (SPAdes) (version 2) | ecosystem: Host-associated > Tunicates > Ascidians > Unclassified | place: Key West, Florida... | reverse complement strand
ATTTCACAGCTGCGCACTTTGTCGCGAATTGTCACACCAGTGGCATAACAACGGGGGGGTGGGGCATAATGCCTCGGGAACCGAGACGTCCCAACGATGTCCCACGTTTTTTATTCAATACAGTACATTTACTCCCAAGAGACCTTAGGTTCGAACATGGGGTCGCGAAACTTGCTTTTTGCCCCGAGCAACATCAAACTTCGGCACGCCCCTGTGTCACACTTGGACTCTTCGCAAAAATCTTATTCTGTCGCTTGAAACAGAGAAAATATTCTTTCGGTCATTGACCAAAATTCGTGACCATGCGTAAGGATCGGAACACAGACCGATTAAAAAATTGACGGCTTTGCGGTGTTTGAAAACTTCCGTTTCGCGACCACAGAGCGATAAAGCTAGCTTTGCCAATCCGTGCATCAATCACCCCGCTCCGCCTTCCGTACTCGTGACGTAAATTCCATCCCTGGGTAGCCTACGTGGACTTCTTTACCTGCTGCAATGTGTTGCCGCTCACTCGCAGCATACACCGCCTTGGGTTTCTAGAGAGACATCGTACCCCAGTATTTTAGCGCTGATTTTCATTTCGGCTCGGTGGCATGCAGCAAAAAATTGATCAAGTGTAAGCAGGCCCTGTTGAAGAGATGCTGTGTGTACTAAATCGTCCGCAAAAATCGAACGATTGATCTGCAGCTCCCAACTGCGACACCCTCGTCGACTCGGCTGTGACTGTCTATTCAATTCACGTAGACTATGAAAAGGAGTGATGACAGCATACACCCTTGTAGGAGTCCAACACCAACGGTGAACGGTGGTGATTTAACTCTCCCGATACGGACACGAACTTCTGAGCAGGAATGCAGTGACGAATCCAAAGCGTGAAAAGCTTTGGGTACTCCAAGGTCTTTCACGAGGAACCCGATCGCATGCTTTCTCGAGGAGATCGGCAAAGCATGTGTAGACGTCTTTGCCACACTCCCAAGATATCACAAAAATTCAGTGGAGAGCAAAAATTTGGTCTGTAGTGCTACGACTGGGACGAAAACCGCACTGAGCATCATTCAGTTTTGATTCAATAACTTCCCTGCATCGTTTTTCAAGGCACCTGGCAATGAAAATGTTAATCATTTGGAAATTCCCGAAAAGCATCGCGGGCCGCACAAACCGCCCTCGCGGGCCGCGTGTTTGAGACCCCTGGCGTAAAATGAAAGCCTTTCACTTGGAGGTGGACTTGCAGGCAGTTTTATTTGATCCAACGCACTTCATCACCTTCCTAAATTTTTGAGAAACCTAACAAGAAGAAAGTAATTACTGCTCACGATATATTCCCACCATTTGAAATTCGCTCATAAAAAACGTGATTGCACATAAAAGACAGTGGACACAATACCACGAAGGAAAAGTAGCTGTGTATACAGGCATCTAACGGTTTTTGATGAAGTAGTCGATGCTGAAATCGTGCACAACGTTTTTGTGCATAACGTTAGGAACACCTTTGCATGTGGAATGTTCTGAAGCTTCTCGGCTATGAATGTACCGATATTTACAAATGAAGAAACATTTGCAATTTTTACCTCAAGCTCAGTTCATATTTAACGGTTTAATATGTTCTATTCTTTGTATTGGTTGGATTAGAGCCATTCTTGATAGGCAGAAGTCTGAATTGTTCTTCATGCCCAGGCGCTTTGATTTAAGGCTTGCAATTGAAAGGAAATCAAGACACTGCTGAGCTATCGCCGACCTTGGTCAATTTTCAATTTGTGGATAAGTACGTCATGTTCAAAGTGCTGCTTCTCCTTTAAACACATCGTAAAGATTTTCAGGAAAGACGCTCTTCCACAAAAGACTTGAACTTACGTTGTGAAGTCCACTTTGGCCAAACGCGGTTTGATTTGTTTCTTAGAATAAAGAAACGCTATACTTTCTCTGACTTTCACTTGGACAAACAAATCAAGTTACTTCCTGAACGTGTGTTTGGTCTTCAGAAACAAAAAGCTCAGAAATAGTACCGTGACTGTAACCATTGCATTTTTTTCAAATGGCTTGTGACCGAAAAGCAATTGTTTTCGTTTAATCTTGAGCACCATTTCAAACTCCGCAGCGTATGTGAGGTATGGTGTTCATCGTCGTAACCAGAGACAAGAAAGTGCAAACACAGCTGAATCCTGGTTCAGTTGTGAAAGCCTCGATCGTCGTATCGGAACTTCATCATCGGGATACTTTACAAACATTTCCAGTCTTACCAGATCTGCTGTTATTCATTTTGGTTCAAGACAAACACAATCATTTTCAACATGTTCAGTGTATTAATACAAGCTAGTGGTTATAATCCTGTAAAGCAACTATGTGAAGCAACGCAGTAACCCCCCTGGATGTGCCTCTAATTCGTGAGTCATTTCTATGTAAATCAGGAGGTGGATATCCTTCCGACGTTTGCACACACCAGATTACCAAACACCGACTCCTGTCTTTCTTACATCTGCTTTAGTTGACGTGCAATCGCTCGAGCTTCGTCGAGCGTGACAAGTGTCATTCAATCAGAATTTGGCGGTTGTTTGCGCTGGAGTGTCAGTTTCACTACCAATTTAGTTGAATTTCAAATTCGCCAACAGCTGATTGAACACGTGTTTCACACACGCACACCTATGGGAAACAGGCTTTATTATCCCTTTTGTCTGTAGTACAGTAGTTACTACCCGCCTGGTTCTCCGCAGACATGCTACTAAGCGTTCACACGAGTTATATGTCGTCTTGATGGTACGCAGATAATAACACAAAAATTACAACAAATTTCAAATATTTTCTGAAACTTTTCATGTTGCCTGGGATCATACGCCTCAGAAAATAATTTGCAAGACCTTCAACAATTGAGCAGCTTTCACAGTTGATCTGTTTTCTGATATTCTGTGGTTTTCGCTGATAGAGCAATATTTTTCTTGAACTGAAGCAACTAGTCAGCGAGGTTGAAAAAGCCAATAGGTATGCTGCTTTATCTGAAAATGAATCATTATATAATTTCCAAAGTCCTTGCAATTCGGAAATAGCATTTTGCAGTACGATGACATGTGGTGCCATGAAGTAGCCAAATGGCAAATGATTTATCTGAGTAACTTTTTGCATGTTTCAGATATCAAATAAAATTCTGTTAATCATGGAAACAAGTGCAACAAAATTAAAATAAGTATATACACATTTTTATTGCTGAAAGTGCTTGAGATATATCATTTTGCAGCTGCATTTATCGTTTGGTTTCATGCCATTTTCCTCCGTAATTCAGACCGTTCGACATTCTCCATTTATCGATGACATGTCTCCAACAACGGAAACTTGATCCAGTGACATGGAAATGACGAACCCGCGAGGACATTCGCACTTTTTAGCGAGATTGTAAATTTCCAACGACGAAAGCAAACGCGGCCAAATCATGAAACTCTGAATGCTGCCGCTGCAAAACATGTAGTTCATTGAAAAGATGAAAGTATTTTACTGATCAAGATTGGTAATAATCTGCAAGAGTTCAAAGCAAAAGATTGATAAAAAGCGAAAGTAGTAACCAAACAAATTCAGAAAAATCTTGCACATACTATTTTTTGAGGAACGATTAAACGTGGACATCAGTAACTTCTCTGAATGTCAAAGTGATTTCTGCTAATTACTTATATTACAGGGGTGGCCAAAGTGCGGCTCTTCCAACCTTTGCATGCGGCTCTTTGAGCTTTCCGAAAAATTATATATTTGTTTTTTATTTCTACTGCAAAATGTAGAATTATTTTAAAATAAGACTGTGGTAACTAGAATACCGTACAGCATTACTTTTGCAAGTCGTTCCTAAAATAGTTTGATGTCACAGAAGCGTAGATAGCAAATAAATTTAGTGTTTTTAGTTTTTTTATTGCAGCTCTTTGTAACTTGGATTTTACGATATGCGGCTCATACATAGAGCAGGTTTGGACAGATTTCGAATGGAGAAACCATTACTGTAAAGTTAGCATATGACCTATGAAACAACTTCGGTATTTCTGTCGACTAGGTTTATAGTTGGCTTCTTTTTGAAAAAAGTAATGCTTTTTACCTTTGTCAACTATTCGTCGCCTTGATGGCTTGCAGCCAATAGTTCGAAAAAGGCCTTGTTTCAATATGTTATAATTGTCCAAATCGGCACCTTGTTTAAAAATCTTGAAATAACTTTGAAATATTAAATTGACAATCCGATACTCAAGCAGCTTCTATAGAACATCTGCGAAATGTAACAACCTCATAGACTGTTCTGGGTCGTGCATTCCACCATAACTGTCTTGATCTTGACCGAGGTGTAAAACTCCGCCTCCAGTCACAATTGATCCTGGATAGTCTTTTTCTTCCATTAGATTTCCATTTATGTAAGTTCCAAGTTTTCTGGTGGTTGAGTCGAAGTATGCACAGAGATGCGTCTATGAGCAAAACGTATGTTTTGGTGAATTCTGAGATTCAGTTGAACGTATTAGTAGTACCTGCTATCTACCGCAAGTATGAAATCACTTAGAGATTGATTCAACATTTCACATTTTCCGAATTTGCTTATATCTGCAAAAAAACGCCTTTTTTGTTTTGTAATCTTTAGTTTTGCAACAAGTCATGTTAGTTTTTTTGAGAAATCCGACCATGTTGTTGTCACAAAGCATGAGACAGAGAACTCAAGTGTACAAGCTCCGTGGAAGCATCTAATCTTTTTTCGTGGAAGTATCTAATCTTTTTTCGTGGAAGTATCTAATCACGACAATGATTCCACGTATGTTATTAGGTATAGTGCACAATAAGTAGAAAAAGGCACTTAAACAGTTTAAAAATAAATGCAACTTCAAACGAATTGATGTTTTGTAGTTTTGCCATGTCAGTGGTGTTGAATGAAACTTACCCATGTTTGTACAGGTATGTCGATGTTAAGCGCTGTTCTTAACCCACCCGCATACACTCCCAAGGACGTGGCGGAATGAAGACGCACATGAAAATCGTTACTTGACTGTGTTGATGCGTACGATGAAATGGACAAGCCAGTGCTCCTGTAGTTTTGCACGTGGACCCAGGCACAAGCAGTTGCGCTGGACAGTGCTGGGAAAGGAGGCAAGTACTGGGCAAATGAAGAGTGGATGCCGGGAAGGAAGTGGAAAGCAGTGTCTGCACATCCTGGAAAAAGTGTATAAAGCAACCTTCAATTGAATGATCAGATTTATATTCAAATTTGTCTCTATGTCATATAATGGAAACGAAAACTGAAAAACACGTCCGTTTTTGTATATTTGTTGGGCAGAGGCAAGATCACCATGAAATACTGGCTTTCTTTCTCAAAATGGACAATGGCTATTGTGACATTGAAGAACCTCTAAGAGTCGTGCAAACAACCACATAGATACGAGTGCTCTAAGAACTGCAGACATTTTAGAGAAAAATATTTTGGCATCCGTTTTCATGAAGTATTCAAATTCAGTTTTTTCATAGTCTCGAAAATTTGAATTTTATCTTTTTCTGTTTAAAGTGGGATTGATAGAAAAAATTTTGCCAAGTAATTCCATAGCATGGGTGGCCAAAGATTTTGACCCGAGGGTCGAATTCGCGACTGCCTGGACACTGGAAGGCCAGATACAGTTCGATATACACAATGTATGCAAAAATATGCTGTTAAAATATATTGTAGTACAATAATAACAATAAAACCACACCATTGTGTTTACACTTTTATAGCGTTGCTTGCAGCTAAGAGCTGCTGCGGCAGACAAGTCAACAAGAGAGAGGCAGCAGCCACTGCTATTGCACTGCCATCCACAGTGAGAAACGCTGTGCTTGAAAAAATGTGCAAGATGTTTTGATGAACCTGGTCGGCGGACGGATGCGGCCCGCGGGGCGTAGTTTGGCCACCTTCGTGCGATAGAGACCATATGCCTTGAGTTCATTGTTTTTCTAGATATACGCACCGGGCGTTTTTATTTCTGAGGATAGTTGAATTTTAGAGAATTCGTTGAAGTTTCAACAATGGCAACGTAAGAATTTTTTTTTAATGTCAGACACCTTGGTAGAACATGCAAATGTACTGCAAAAGCTCTTTGCAGAAACTGAGTAAATTATTTGCGTTCTTCGCTGCAATGTTCCTATGCCTACAGTCAGTACGCATTGGATTTTTCACTCATCTCGCAATAATTCTGGTTGCGAAATCACACGGCCAACCATTTTCGGTATCACTAAAGCTATATTGATGCCAGGCATTCGCCATAACGCAGTAACATGTTTGTTGCTGTGGAATGAGATAACTTGCAAAAATGTATGGTTAAAGCTGAAGCGACGAAATCAGGAATATTTTGTGAATTTTTGTTAAAACCCCGGTCAGGTAACCTCTGCCCAGTTTGGGCAAACCATTCTTCAACTTCAATTGAAAAATAGTTAACGTTCACGTCGAAAGCTGGTTCTTTCAGTAGCTGCATTTTCAGACACTCTTTCAGACATTCCTATGGAAATCTGCCCACGTTTTGTAGTTTTCGATTGGGAACGACAATTTGCCCAAATTGACCCATGATTTCCTGAGGTGTAACATAATTCCTACACAAAAGTCCCTCCTACGGCAACCTTGGCCTATTTGGGCAAAAGAAGTTTGTTTGCGCATGCAGGTGAGCTAGAAAGTCACACCAGCAATATTTGACCGAAACCAGTAACGGATCAGATCACACGAGTGCAAATCACTACTGACCACGTAGATCAATTTGGGGCCAATTGCTACTGCTCAACTCGTGGTTTTCATTGAAGAACAGGCAAGAGAATGTATGACGGATTCGCCCTCAGAGGAAAGAAATTTCTAGCCAGATAGGGCTAGGGCCTGCACCTCATGCGTGTACTTGTGGTAAAACGTCAAAGCATTTTATTGACGACATGAACGCTGTACTTCTCTTTTTCTAATGGAGGTTTCTAGAACTTTATGTTAGCCAAAAAAGGCTTGCTCCTTGTTGTGAAAGGTCAAAACATTTTATTGAGGACACGAAGTTTGAGATAATCAAATTCGAAATAAGTCTTTTCTATGGACGTCTGACATTTCTTCTTGTTTTTTTTTGGCCAACGTTACCTACGGTGAAAGTTTTGGTTCTTATTGGCATTTCTGTCCAAGACTACCAACGGTGAAAATTTTGCGTTTTATTGGCATTTTTGCCACGTATAACAGCAGAGAAAGTTTTGGTTTTTATTGCCATTTCGTCCAAGTTTACCAACGATGAAAGTTTTGTTTCTTTTGAATTTTTGTCCAAGTTTACCAACGGTGAAGTTTTGGTAATTTTGGCCACGACTACTGCTCGGCTAGCGAGAGAAACAAATTCCTAACGAACGTGCAAAAGGCTAGAAATGATTTCGTATAACTCATTTCCTTCAGCAAAAACATTTATCATTTTCTCATTCTATTGAATCACTCTGAAAATGCTGGTAGGCCTATGTTATTTTTCTTTGTCTAACAGTTTCTTATTTGAGCTTCGATTTGGATCTTGTCTAAAAATTACTATGCTGAATTAGAATTATCTGTTTTTTGAATTAGCCGTGGCGAACCCTCAGATATTGACAACCACTTGGAAACCAAAAAATTTTCTGTTGAGGCAGCAATGTCTTCATCTTGTGTGACACACTTCTTCAAAGCTGCTCATTCTGATGAGTCTCTACTCTTAGCAGCGAAATAAGCTACTTTTGCGTATCACGCTGCTATTTACGGAGTCTTTTAAAAGTTCCAATTGCAACCTCTCAGCTCGTTTAAAAAATTTTTGAACCTAAATTTGCCATTGTTAGAACGGAATGGGAATCAATAATTGCTAATTGCATTGTCCCGATGATTGCTCTGAACTACTCCAAGAATCAGAAAAAGCTAATTTTGTTTCCGTTGCTATTGATGCTTTGAACAAAAAAGAGGTGGGACGTCGGAGAGCGGGGAGATGATGTGGGAATTGCCCCCTTGCCCTTTCATATGGGGGGAACGGGTGCGGAGGTGCCTTTTCATGAAAGTATCACAGGAAATTTCATGGTTTATCAAGATCAACTTGAAACATTTTTGTTGCAGCTATTTGCACACCCCGTAACTTCAGAATTTCTATAATTTCTGTTATTATTTTTGAGGTCAGCATTGTCGTTGAACAAAAACAAGCATTATTGGTAACGATTTTTTTTGTTTTCATTGCCCTCAACTATTTTACTGCCCCCCTACCGCTGTGTCGGCGTCCTTGGTAAGGTGGGCAAAGTGTTTGTTGTGGTTCGCTACTTTGTACCTGATGTCGGTATGAAAGTAAAGCTTTTAAGATTGAAATCGCTTCAGGTGAAACTTCTGCAATACTCAGCGAAAATAGCTACAAAGTCTATGTATAAAGATATGAGCCACTTGTCTGATGAGGCTCGTTATTCTGAAGCGTCCCAGTTTTCAATCACGAAAATATGTCACGCCTAGTTATTGCATAACCAGGCAACAGGACCCAGCAGAATTATCAAATGATTTGTTCATTCTCATTCGTGTAACAAACGACGCTGTATTTCTAAAAATCTGCGTATCGGACTTTCATCAAGGAAAATGACAAACAAAGACTCAATCATCAAAACAGCAACAGGAACAGTGGCTTATCTTTTCCGTTACGATGTGATGCCAGATTGTTTAGTTATTTGAAATAAAGCCGACTTAAAAAAAGTCATAGCTAACCATGCATGATGTTAGTTGTATTGTTGGTGGTCGAGTGAATGAATGTTGGATATTGAAGTTCAGGAATTAAGAGCGTAAATGTAGGAAGGGCTCATAGAACTTTGAAACATTTTAAAAATTTGTGCTTTTGACATATTTTGACTTTTACACTTCTGTTTGTTTCAAGCTTTTTGTGTCTAACACTCCTGCAACTTGACTAAATTACAAACAGATTTATGGCTCTACTCCTCTTGGGATGTGCGATCATATGAAAATTATATTCAAACTATGACTTGTGAATGTTTCATTCGAACTGAACGTTCAAAATTCAAGTAACCAATCCTTGCAACTATTCCGAAGAAAATATCTTGACTTGGCAAAAACATTAACGAAACGCAGTAGTGTGCTATATATTGGCGGCAACATTGGCCCTTCAAGCAGGTCAGTACTTCTGGTCATGACGTCAACCTTCTCCAACGGAATATTTGCGCATTTTAGGGCGTGGCACGCGTTACATGGTAAACTTTAATATTTAGCGTTCAGAATAGGTGATTATCATTTTATTTATGCTGGACGCAAACTCACCTGAAACGAAACTCACTATGCATCAAGCACAGTGAAAGGAAATGCAACGAAAAGAACAAATTTAACAGAGGAGTGGTAGGTCCTGTACCAACATCCCACAGGCCGAGGATCTAAGAGAATTATTTTTTATTGAACAGAAAATTTGCGAGAAGGCTTGAACCGAATTTTTGAATTTTTGCAGATTTTGCGTCGACAACTGTCAAATAATGGTCAAAACTTTCAAAGGCGTTAAGAAAATCGCTGCGGTGATTTTCACTGTACATCTATTTCAGAAGATGAAAATGCTTGATCACCAACAGTGTTTCAAATTTTGTGCTAAGGTGTATTTTGAAATTTTTAAGTTTAATCCAAGCATGCTAAAACATGGGTTGTGTGCAATGTAACCTGCAGTATCCTCTAAATGTTGTTGTATTAAGGTTTGGCGGTTAACATAAAAAAGGATGAGGTTGTCTGGCCAGGGTAACGGTTGTATAAATCGACTTCTTTCTTCGATGCACATGGTAACAACTTTAGCAACACACACCAACAGTAACTGATTATGCAACAAGTGGCGTTGTAGCATCAGCACTACTTGATAGATATCACTGATCTTGCAAGGACTGCGCTGATTTGAAACGGCGTAGGCCTTGACAAAAAAATAGTGCTTTAACTGCACTGACTTTGTTCGGCGAACCTCCAACGGAACATCTTCAGATAAGCAAAATAACAAAAGGTTTCATCAGCTCACCGAGAATTGTTGAAGAGCTCTTGTGCAATTGCGATGACACATTTCGTTGCATGGTCAGCGCTTGCTGTTGCAAACTCTTCAGAATCCCTACGAAAAACGGAGTATGCATTTGGCGTTTTTGATTGATATTGTCATATGTTCACTTGGACACAAATGAGAGAAATGATTCTTCTGGAAAACCAATATTTTAAGGATTATATTAGTCAAACGCTGTGATATTGCCACTTCGTTCTCTCTGTTCAAAATTGTGTCTATGTGTGAAACATACCCATCCCTGACGTAATGTTCCTTCGTAGCTTTATGAATTCCTGAGTCTCACCATAGGCGGTTTCTAAAATAAAAAATTCTGTTGATAATTTGTGGTGGATTTAGACCACTGATAACGCCGTTTAAGGATTTTCGTTTGGGTGTCAAGCAAAGATCCTTGAAATGTGGTGAAATTTGGCAAAAGAGCATAGCGTTTCTGCACTCATCTAGTTGTGCAAGAACAGGAGAATAAAACCCAGAGACTTACATTTTCTAGAGTTAGACGTTTCCAATAACAGCGTAACGTTTCATTCATCCTTGAATATTTTTCAAATATTTCAGTTGTCGGACCCAAAAAAAACGGGCACACCTATTGAAATAGTCAATGTGATGCCTAGTACTTTGATTAGAATTGCCTTGCTTACGTTTTCAGGAGATCGGTAATATCTGCTAGAGTAACTTTTCCAAAACTGTGCACGCACCAAATGAGAAAATAAGCACTAAGAAGAAACGAGAGCAAAGTAGTCAGGTAAAGAAATCAAGGTATAATTATTTCGTGTGTTTACCGGTAAATCAAGGTTAGGCAACCGAAGACTTTAGATTTGTGACTTATAAAACTTTCTCAGCGACATACACGAATGCAAGAAAAATTTTGAAGCCTAATGGGAAAAACGTGGATAGCAGACTTTTCTGGATATGGGTGAAATTTTATAACAAATCTGTTGTTTGAAGTCATTCGATACAGTAAATTTACAATTTATGGACCTACAGTAATCTTTTGTTTTCTGCATTGAATAGCATGCAATGACATTTTGGGAAATACTTTTTTTCACGTCTTAAGCAGTATTATTTTTCTTACCTCCGTTTATTTTTGACGGACTTTGCCACCGGACCTGTACAAAATTGTTCAAAGCCAGTTGATGCAACATAAAACAAAAAATAGGTAAAGCTAGCTTCTTTCATATAACTATCGTGTCTGTTAAAACTCAGCTGTTGGCTTTTACAGTTCGTTATGCTTATGTACGTATTTCTGAGATAAAGAGCGTTACTGATTGTTCAAACACAACGAAAAGAACTCGCGGGGAATGTGAGAAAAACCACGCTTCCAATTTTATTTCATTGGTATGGTTGATATGCAAACCTACCGCATTGTCTGTAACTGAAACATGCTTGATTTGTTTGAAAGTAAGGAGGTTCGTCTTTGGAAATGTTTAAAAATAATCTTTCACTTTTCCTGTCTATGCATTCTAAGTTTCATCAGTCACCAACATTAATGTTTGAAGCATTTGCAAAATTCGTTTCAGTGTTTCTTAGTCACAATCAGGGTTTTCATAAGCACTCACAATTAACGAAGTCAGTGGCATACTCAAAAAACACCAAAAACAAACAGTTCGTTTTAGGGCATAGGGGCGAAGGGTTTCTGCTCTCAACTTTATCACCCATTTCATGTTTTCCCATCAAATACAGCAAACGCTTTTTTCTGCATTAGCTAGTACAGTACACTTCATTAAATCTACAGTGTTTGCCTGCAAAAATCATTTTACGAATGAACCCTTGGAAGTAACAGATTTTACTGTGCACTGAAATTTCATGCGTTTTCTTGATCTGTGACATCATTGAAAAGTGACGTACTCTGAATTTTTTGCTCATTTACATTTATATCAGCATGCCAGAAAATCTCCGTGGTTTCAACTTTACTTTCTTGACCGTCCAAACGTTCTTTAAATCTCCAGTCACATGGACATTGTGTCGCCGGGCCAAAAATTAAGATGGATAGAAGTTACGAAAACGCGAATATACAGATAGTGAATACATTTTTTTGCTAATTTTCCCCTACAATCGTGTTTTGTATAAATTATTTGTAACATTATTACTGAAACGGTGTCATTAGCATTTTACCGCAGCAAAAGCAGCTCCACCGATTCCAATAGCAATGATTGAAACAATCAAAGCTGCACCTAAGACGATCCATTGAAGTGGTTTGTGATTTTGATCTGAAATATAATGCAAAGTCCCTTCATCAAATGCTCTACTGTTTCGATCAGCACTACAGCATTTGATTTTACGCTGCTAATAAGAACTTGGAGAACATTCAGCAATATCGGTTTCAGCTTCTTACGTGTAGCAGTGATTGCACTGAAAGTTGCATTGCCTGAATACATTTGAAGAAAGATCTATGCTGAACAGGGTAAAGTGAAAAAAAACCTTTTGGAGAAGTTCGATGATAACCCATGTTACTGTTGAAATGGATAAGAAATAGATGCGGTTTTTATAGAATATTTGGTTACACACGCTTTAGATTAAGTGAAGTAACATGTTGCAGAATGTATGCTTGGAACAGGTTTCCTTAAGTAATATCTCCTACATGTTTTTCAAATACTTAAAATCTCTCCTGAGAAAAAGATTATTTTAGTTGAATGTATGCATTTATGCGATAACAGTTTCAAATACAATATTTATTGCTTCAGTTCTGGTTATAAAAATGAAAGTGAAACTGCAATGGTAAGTAAATTTTCAAATGGGTAATTTCCTTTTCGTTTGAAAATAGGCATATTAAATCTTTAGAAAAATGCGAAACCATTTGTGTTTCTGAAATTGAAGAAATTGTCATGATGAAGTCCTTTTAAAATGGTGATGCGAAGCGCAGTGCATTTTGAAAACAATCCGAAGGTTTCACAGGATCATGACAAATCTGATATTCTGTTGTGTCGTTGGCGAAATGGACCTCTCCGCTCTGTTTTGGAAATAAATCAACTATGAGTAGACGTTGATTTGCAAAGTAGTTTTTGACATTCCATTTACCCCATTTTTACTAGCATGCAAGTACTAATTTTTTTAACGTGCATGCCATATCTTGCTTGTTTTCCAACCAAAGATGTGAAGGATTGCAAAAAATGTGGTTTTCCATGAAATTGTATACCCATTGGTTTTATTGTTCTACGTCCATGGTAAATTTTGCATCTTCTGTAAAACTTTATGAACAACTCTTGAGATTATGAACTCCACTTTAGAGCTGAGTTTAATCAAATTGCTGAAATGCAACCCTTTCCATGACTATCGTGACTGCAACAAATCATTCGGAAATTTTTTGTTTGCTTCAACAATTTATCAAGCAACTGAATTTCTTTTATTATAACAATACAGCAACGGGAATAGGATTTATTTAGCGATTGCGTAAATGCGCCAGGTGAAGGAAAAGCACATGCACCACACAAACCAACCAAACAGATTCTATGAATACGGTTTAAACTTACAATGGCTTACTGACTCTTGCGTATCAAAGTGGATATTCACACTACTGCCAAAAGTCACAACTGGTTCCTTGTCCATAGAGCGGGAACTGAAAAGATGATTTAACATCTTCTAACCATTAATCGTCCTAACCAACTTAAAATTTCTATACACTGTGGTATGGCATCACACACTTCCAGAAACGAAAAGAGCATGTAATGATTCAATGATTGTTTCACTCTATATTTGAAACATTTTTAAGAAATGCTTTGTTTCCAGAAAATCTCGATAAATGGAGAAATGATGCCATACGTTCAAATAAATAGACTCAACGACAGATCTCAGTTGATTACTTCGATTTTTGTGAAACATTACGTAAAACGCTAAATTGCACGTATCTCAGAGTGCGATCTGAGCTTTGCTTGTAGAATCTAAACACTCTTTGTAAATGGTATGCTGGTCCTCAAGATTTAGTCAAATATTGCAAATCACGACCCTTAATTAAAAGCACAAGCAAGGTTGATTGGTTAGTTCCAAACTTGACGCAACGTAATTGTTATTACATGTCTGTTAATTTCTTACGTAAATTAAGGATTCAGAGTAAATGCTTTCATTGACTTAATTAGAGCAGATAGAAAAATACATCGGAGTGAGAAAAATGAAAAAAAATGCAAGTGTGTATCTGCACAACTTTGCGTTTTTTAATATCAATTCGAACACCTATTTCTAGGGATGTACAGCCTCCACTACATAAACTGTTGACATTGGGACATTTCAACTTGTGCAGCGATCTGAAATACTCTTAATTTGAAGCATATCAACGTTCGAGTTTTGTGATTTTACAAAATGGTGCTTACTGTAAGTCCTCGCTGCAAAGTTTATTGGTGTCAGTTTTGCATCAAATTGCATCACTGATATATTTTAAGTCCTGCCGTGAGAGCAGTTGTTATAAAAATAATTGCTGCAATGACGGTTTCCGATGGTATGTCAAGCTGGTTTGTTGGTTGAAAACAATTTTTCGACAAGTAGAATTCCTTTCTGTATAAAAAAATTGAATATTTGGGATGTATCAAATAAGCTAAAATCTTGAAAGAGGCTGAAAAAATTCTGATTGGTCATTAATTTGTCGTCAAGGGGAGTGAAGCACGAACACTCAGTAAACTAATGTGCAATCCGCAGCTTCGTGCGTGTTTTTAGATTATTTTATTTTCAACAATTTTGTCAGGTTGCAAAACACATCAATTTTTGCACCTGAAATCGGTACTTTGAGGAGATTTTAAAGCATTTGTAGACGAAGTTCAATTTAAGTTTTCAAAACATCCGCCCTCAATTACCGAAAACAAAATACCTTTGAGAGAAACTTTGAAAATCAAGCTTTTTTGTTAACTACAGAACTATGATGAGACATTGTAAAGCGATCTACAGCGATATTCCATTATACGTCGCCACTCTCGACTTTGGGTTATTTGGAGGAGGTTCTATTTCGCTGTGTCTGGTGATCACGAAATACAATACTTTCCAAACAACCCACAAAGACCATATGTTCTGTTCCCTGCGTTGGATTCCAGACACTTTCTCTTGGTTTCTGCTCAAAGATTTAAACATGTTCTCCAATTTTCCAGTGTGCTTTATTGCAAGTGTGTGCATTGCTCGTATTACGTCGTGAATTGTTCGACGTGCCTAAGGGACATCAATGTTGTTCCGAAAGTAAAGCTTTACGGGATCGAGTCCTACATTCGTCCTTGAAAGTCTTACGTTCGCTTTCCACAAATCATACAGAATATGGAATCCTTGCAGATTTTGGATTTCATGTCGCAGACAAAGTATGACTGATTCATTTTTTGTGCTCAATCAGCTCGTTTTTTATGCTACGTGAAACTCAAAGGCGAGCCATTCAAGGACTGTATATGAGATTATTTTTTTGCGTCAAGATCAGCAACTTCACTAATGTGCATTACTGGGATGTTTGCTGTCGCTCGAAACAACCATTAAGTCTTAATTAATGCATTCAAGCTGCTGCGAACAAATGCAATGGTTGAGTCAGATTATTTCGCTGAAATGAATCTACATTTTTGCTAAACCTATTGTGACTGATCAGCAGATTTGCTTGCTCTGCTCGTTTTTGTTTTCTGTTCATTTGATTGTTTCTGATACCTGTGTTCTTTTCTTTATGCTACATGCTACAGGTTAGCTTAGATACAAATTTGATCAAATTCCTATTTGCGATCAAATCATTCCGGATTAACTTTGTATAATTTGGCTGGTTACGACAAACAGATCTTTGACGCTCGTGTGCGTGTGTTTAATTTCCCGCAAGAGGTTCAGGCATCTCAAATTTGCTTTCCACTGTAGTTGTCTCACAAGAGCATCTGTCAAAACTCGCGCTAAAGAAACGTGGTATTAAAACCGAGTGCGTTCATTCACACGACACTAGGTGTTTCTTACACTCGGGTAAACGTTACCGCCTACCACTTATTTCTGCTTCGAATCTTTCTCATTCTCCACTAATCACAACTGGCACCAGACAATACCGATCATCCTGTAGTGTGCAGCGTGTTGATGCGTCTCTGACAGTGATGTCCGTAATTTTAGCTGAATTCCTTGTTCGTGTGATTTTCATATTCATGGTGGCGTCATTTCCACCTCAACGACGTCACACGCGCAGTATTTCTGTGCGCAGACCAGACTGTCACAATCCGTGAACATCACTGGCTGCTTTTTCTCATGCACATTATATACATTGTTGCTGTGTTTTTGTGATATCTGCTTCTTCCACACAAGCGGCACCTCTGCGAACTCAGCAAACCGTGTTTGTCTTCAAGGACAATTTTTCATCATCTTCTTAACGTCATCGAACTTGGGCACTATCTCTAAGTTCGGGAAGTCCTTTAATCTTAACTTCCTACGGTTCCCCGGGCAAAAACAGGCCGACTATTCAACTTTCATTCTGTTCCGCTCTCTTCACCATTCTCACTCTTCTTACTTATTTCTGAGCTTCACGTCCGACTTTTCTTTCTTCTTTCCTTGCTGTCCGCAATAGTAATAATTGTTTCAGCACTCAAGTACGAGCATTTCCGGTTTGGGGGCTGCACAACTGCATGTGGTTTTCTTCAATTGTGTAATCGCTTAACACAGCTTTACACGGACCAGGAATCTCAGGGGCAGTAGAATCTACCAAATGAACATTTGTGTATATATCTCAGCGGGAAGTAAAATCCACAGTTTAACTTGAAGATGTGGAGTTACAGTTTGTCCCAAGCACTGCTCGTGTATCTGTAGTTCCGCCCAGGTGGTTGAAACGCAACCACTGAGTGAAGTCTAAAAGTTGGGTTAACCTCCTATCGGTTTGCATTTTTGCTGTGTTCCTGCGTGATTTTTTTCTTTGATCGTACCTGCTCTGTTGTTATAATCTAATTATACACGATTTCATCAAAATTGCTTTTATCATCACTTATTATGTGCTTTAATTCTGTTTGCGCTTTTGCACCTGATACGTGCAGGTTGTTTTGCAAATTTTTTGTGTTTCCTTGGTGCATCGTCGGTGGCCAATTTTTGTCGTTGCGTTTCTGCTCTCCGCAACTTCTCCCGCGGCTTTGAATGTTTCTGCCACAGTGCATTGAGTTTTTCCCGCCACAAAACAGAGATGATCTGTTGCAAGCAAGCATGGACGATCCGAGTGTTTCTTACGTATAGATTGTTGTATGCTGCCATGGGCGTCTGCAGGGGAAAACTGAGCTCTTTACCCCTGGAAATTGAAACTAAGAACCAAACTTATGTAGAAAACATGAAGTCAGCAGCTGGATTCCGATTAATTGATTTCATTTTTGTAACGACACTGTATTCGCCGATACGACACTCTTACTGCACAGACAAGCGACCACAAGTTCAATACTCTGGTGTCATGCGGTGATGAGGTGGCAGTTCACTCGTGTCCGTTCTTTAGCGTGGCCAAAAATGAGAAGAGATTTTTTTCTAGTATTGGTCTTTATTGCTTAAGCATTACAGACCAACAAATCTTCAGAGGTTCTTTTCAAGTTCGACAGTAAATGTTTTGTTTGCCTCATGTTGCTGTTGAACGCAGACATCGTGGCAGGTAATGTAGCAACACAGTGACTGACTGCTGATAGCGTTAAGCCACGTAATTTTATACTGCGTGAAAAGAAGCACGAGTGAATCGGCAGAAATGCATCCGCAAGTTTGAGATATTTACAGTGTAAGACTGAGTGTGACCAATGTGCCTGAGTGAATAGCTTACTTAAAGTACGTTTCACTGCATGATTTGGTTATCTTTAAAAACTATGCTTGTGGAAATACATCTTCATCGTTAAGGTTTAGTTCTGAGTGAGCGCGTGCCAAGCTGTATTGGCTGTGGGGAGTTTTCATAATTAATCTGCTAATGCTATAAGCCGACGTGGTGTTCCAGCTTTATTAAGTTGTCCGATGGTCGTAGTCAACTTACTGGTGTACTTCTCATTGCTTGAAACAGTTTTGCGAGTGTCTGACAGTCAGACATGGATTAAGGTTGAATGGGGCCCCTGGCTGAAGCTTGGAAATGGGTCCCTTTCTATATAAATATGAAAACTGAATGCACGGATCGCAGTACTTGTATTATTGAAACTAATGACGTTTGAGCAAAAAAACGAATCATTAAGTAGTATCAATCACAATATGAACGAAACTCGTGTATTTAGCAAAAAATATAATGTTTGTATAAATGAAATAGTAAGCAATCATCTTACAGTGGTATTTGGTTACGTTACATGGATTTTTTGCGAGTGTTTTTAAAAGCAAAGTCGCTGATGAAATCACTGAAGGTTAGTGACCAGTAGCCTGAAGAGGTCTGCTGATGTGCAGGGCGACTGCTTGATTATATGCCCCCTACCAAATTCTAGTATTGAGCAGCAGTGCATGGTGGTCATTGTTACTGGTTATACGCTGTTTGCAACGTCATAATATGACGTCATATTTGCGTTTGCACACCAACGTTTTGGCGAAGTTCGTTGACGCAATCTGCATATTATTATACACGCACTCTCCTTAGTCGTTGTTGCACATTGTGTCATTGGAATGAATATAAATTATATCAGCGCTTCAAGTTCAGAGACCGGAGAAAAACAACAATCAACGCTACCACGGAACAGTTTATACAGCAACAGCAAAAATATCCGCCAACGCGTTAAAAGATGGTATTAGAACCTAATGCTACGTCAGCACAGTTCACATCTGCAAAGCTATAAGTCTGCGCGAATTTCTCGTCGAATAGCAGTTGAGAAAAGCAGGTATGCGGCTGGGATGGCGGACACCCAGGGAGGACAGTTTGAAACTTGCTAAACTACACAAGAATTTAGAAAGCGCGTAAAGTGCGCAAGAAATTTTATGTTTTGTAATGTGACTGTTAGCATATAAGTAGCTTACAACTGCTAGGGGGACAGAACAGATACTGGCTTGTGTGAGCCGTTATGATCAATCCTCCTGAACTGCCAATTAATGACCAAGCTCGAAATGATGCACACATTGCAAGCACAGTTGTCGGTTGCATTAGCGCACACCCAGGATTACCACATCAAAAAACGAAACTGGAAACTAGAGATGCATCAAGAAGTCAGATAAATCAAGCAAGTTGAAATAGGACAATTTTGAAATTTGTCCCTGAAGATCAACTAAACGTTCATGTATATCTTCCAAGCCTTTTCCCTTGATCGCACGATCTGCAACAAGTCACGTCACTGTCAGTTTGATCGGGTTTGTGCCGCACACCTGGAGTATAAGTCCCTGGTGTCGAAGAATGTGAAAATTACTGGGATTTGAATACGTAAAAACTAGTGTTGGCAAAAAAAGTTCCGAAAAATTAAACCCATATACCATGTGTTGGCAGCTTTACAATAGGAAAAATGTCCAGTTACAGACCTTTAGTTTTTGTAATTTCCTTCTTTTGATCACCCTCTGCCTTGGATGCCTAGGGATGTCGCCCCGTTCGCCCTTCTCTCTGCACGCCACTGTTAGTGTCTCTACAATATCATTTCCAATGCTCATCAGGAAGAGAAAACTGAGGCGCTGTTGACCCATGCAACTTCGATCCTCATATTTCATTCTTTCCGGCTTTGAAAAAGATCACTACACACGGCTGTTTGATATTGCCATGCACAGATAAATGGGAACGGCCATGTAAACGTTTGAAAAGCTAATACATGAAACCTTAAGGAATGCAAGTGTTACCAACCGGCGCCGCTAATACGACCAATTCAGTGCCGTCCATTGGTTGGTAGTACTCAGTGGCCTACGCAGAAAATTTCCGAGTGGGGGGCAAAGTTTCGTCACAATCGTGTGACGTCACAAATCAACTTTAGGGGAAGTGCCGAAGGCACAACCATTCTAGGGGGTCCGGGGGCATG
>Ga0210059_1005793_pt1 | contig 19838 bp, 12 predicted proteins | sample Ectturendosymbi2_FD_188042 | JGI IMG/M metagenome (GOLD analysis project Ga0210059, IMG submission 188042) | Ecteinascidia turbinata endosymbiont from Florida, USA - Sample 2 (SPAdes) (version 2) | ecosystem: Host-associated > Tunicates > Ascidians > Unclassified | place: Key West, Florida... | reverse complement strand
AGGAAGGATTGTGAAAAGCAGTTTAAAATATCGCACTGCCAAGTCGTGCGTCTTTCTAATGAGCTCAACAGTCTTCCGGGCGATTATATTGATTCATGCCACTGTGACGTCACAAGTTCCATTACTGCGCATATTTTCAGCGCCATGTGTCATAACAAACAGCCTCGGGCACCACGTGGGAGGGGCTTCCCATCCTATCAACGTTCAACACCTCCCGGTCAGATACGGATTCAATTGCAGCAGATTCTTGAAGTGACCACACACTGCGGCAGTCGCTTGCAACAGTTCAGAAGAATGTTCGAGAAGCAGGCCCGTAACCAGCTTGGGACACTAGGGGGGACAAAGCGTTTTCTGAGAGTGGCCCAAAATTTTAAACTGTGTCCAACACATCCCATCCAGTCCATTTTTATGTCACAATTGCAACCAAACGTGTAAAAGCATATCAATATCTGTTGTTGTACTCTAGCTTTAATAGAATCTCGACAAGGAGAAAAAACTGTGCTACAAGAAAATTTTGACCTAAGAATACATTTTGAGATTATTGGCTTTCAACTGCTCTGGAGCAGGGATCACCAGTCTTTGTGAAGGTGAGACCTAATTTTTGTGTGCGGATTAATGCAAAGAGCTACTACATTGAGACACATTTCTGAAATAAAAATGTTTCCAAATTTTCCTTTAATTATTTTATTATTAACAATTGAGATATTCGGCAATGTTAAGACACCGATCACGCTAATGCTATTTTTAGAGCAGGCCCGCGGGCGGTAGGATAGCCAGCACGAAATTTTTAGGGAGACCAAATATTGTGACCTTCAGCGAGAAGCAGGATCTTGCTTGGGACAAACCTCTCAAAGCACAAAAAAAGAAGAAATGCTAGAAAATTGGGGTGAATTGCCCCCCCCTGGCTACGCATATGCCCGCGGGCGACCTAGTAGGCCCTTGCGGGCGACCTGGTGCCCGCGAACACCACGTTGGTGACCCCTGCACTGCTCATTACTCATCAGGAATTACTGTTTTTGTTGCGGTCGCTCCTCACAGAGGAATGTTGATCTTTTGTGGATTTGTATGTGGTCAGCTTGCGTTAACTGTCGAAAAGCAGCTTAACCTTTCGTATGATCAACACGCTCTTGTGTGTGGGCAAACCACACCCACGGATTACAACCAGTTAATAGGTTTTCGTACGAACCGGTTTAACCTGTTCAAAGGCTGACGCTATTGGGAGACAGAGCGAGCGGATTTGACTTGTTGTATTTCGCTAACTTAAGAAGGCGTATTTGCGTGACATTAAATTAAAATTCTTAATGATTCTAAGTAGTTCTTTTCATGCCTGTAGCGACAGTGTGGATAGTTTGTTTTATGTTGAAAAACATTACATTCTGCAGTATTAGCATTGACTAACAAGCTAAGTTTGTGCTTGTTTAAGCTAATGTTTTGATGAAGGTGATTGATATTTTGGGTGTGATAAAATCATGTTGCACCCGCACACTACCTTTTTTGATACCCCGGAGTTGTGTATATCTTAAGTCACTCGGTAAATTTGGCTTTCGGGTTAAATCGGGCTCCAAAAATGAATGTCGGGCCGCGTTCCGGCTTATTTCGGGCTCTTCAACATGAGGCTCATTTACAACTTTGGGTCGAAGTCCGTCTGAAACACGATGTAAACTTTTCACCACCGTATGTTTTGCGATGTGTTTATTTCTGTAACCAGCAGGCAGGTTTTAATTTGACTAGTTTGTGTTTTCGGAATAAATTTACCCAAATTGGCTTCCTTGAAACTACAGTAGCCGAAAAGCGAAAAAATTGAAAACGATTATTATGAGTGCATTGAAAGTTAGTACAATTTGGGCTAAGGGTTTTATGTATAATCCAGTGAGATTTGTTAGGTCGAGAATTCAACCTAAAAACCTGAGAAGTCTTTCAATCATTGAAACTTTGTCAAGAAATTAGATTGAGACCACACGTTTAAAGACCGAGAAACAAAACTGAAAATTGTTAGGCGAGAAGCTGCTACCTAGTTACAACCCAGTTAGTGTTTCAAAAAAGAATTTGAATGAATTTTGTTTTTTCATGTCAACAGGAGACATAACAAAGACTTTGATTTTGTTTAACCGCAGTAGCTATCAGGCTTTGAATGACGTGTTCCGAAATGTTTGCGCAAAACAGGCAAAAAAGGTCACATTGTTCGAGCTTGGTTCAATGTCGCCACACTACGTTGTCTTATCCGGGGATGATTGTAGAATCGAACAAGTTGAGCACCTACGTGAGCTTTACATTTGAGGATCCACTTTCCTGGAAAAGTTTGAAAAGGCTTTTTTCAGAAAATGGTCTGAACAAACCAGGCCAGTTACCAGCTTGGGACACCAGGAGGGGCGAAGAGTTTTCCGGCAGGGGCCCAAATTGTTTTGACCTATACCGGAGGGGGGCGAAAAATTTCTGGGGGGCTTTGCCCCCCCTGGTTACGCGCCTGGAAGAAGCATTGCAAGTCCCAAGACAATGGCTCTTATTATCAATACCTCCGCCCTTCGAAAAGCAAACTGAGACTCATCAAAACGGGGTTGAGGTGAGGTTCAAGTTTCAATTATTGTTTTGAATTGTTATGAAACATTTGAAGTTCAAGGAATGAGATTCCTAACAAATATTTTGTTTTCTTTGGACAAATAAGACGTTTGCGATTACACGTCTGTGACGATCGCGATCAGATGGTACAATTGGCTCTATTGACGACCGCACCAGCGACAACACATGTTGCGCCAGTCTGTGCTAATGTACAGGCACGCCTGAACACAGCAAACAACTGCTGCCTTAAACAACACACGACACCAACGGATAATTAGTCGTTTAATCGAATAACGAGGATTTTTTGACAGCTCATATTCTTTTTGTGTTCCATTTTTGTATGTGGCTCACTGCGCCGAGCAGTGGCAATAATGCTTGACAACCTGGATTGGGGAGTTGTTTGCTGATAGAAGTTGAGGAGGTTGCCGCAGCACGTGAACCCGCTCGACCCCACGTAACAACGCAGTTAACAAATTCGAGGGTAAACAAAACCAGAAAACGCGTTGACCAGGGTCACAAAAATCTGCAACAGCAGTGAAAAGTACATGCTTTTTGTTAGCTTTCAATCACCTTATTCACATGCTTCACTCAGGTACATTGTGCAAATTACAAACGTTAGCAGAAGGACACAATGATGTTTGGTCACAACACAACACGAGGCTGCTATTGGTTGGTACGCGCATGCAGAGAGGTCGGAGCAGCTGTAGGGGGGAAGTGAAAAATTTGAGAGCAATGGAAACTTGCAAAAAAACAAAAAAATCGTTGCCAGTTGCCACTATGCTTGTTTCTGTTGGTGCCTCATGCGGTGCCTCGTACATGGTCAAGGAAAGGGTAGGAACACATGCTGTATGGGAACAACTGATCTGAAATAAATTGTCCAACAAAATGAATTTTCAGGTTGAGAGGTGTGGAGGCTGGTGTTAAACTTTGCATTACTTGGATGACATCAACAAAAACATTTCAAGATTCCCAAAAAGCTTTCATGACAACACAGCAAGTGGTTATGCCAATAATAGCAAAATCATACTTTCTGGCACAATGTAATGATGCCATGACAGATTGATCCGTTATCTGAGTTTAACAGAGAATTTTTTGTGATTTATAAATTTGTTACCTGCACGCAGCTTTTCAAAAATATATTGCTTTGCATTGTTTCATATATATTCAACTCTTTGGTTTTGTTCACAAGCATTCTTATTTAGTATCGGTGCATTAGTCTGTTCTCTTTTCCATTTTCGGAAATGTGTGTGCATTGATTTTTTTGTAGAATTAAGTTTACATAAAAGGATTTCTATTATGGTTCTACAGAAGTTTTGCTGCTGATGTTTAGTTCAATCCTGAGTGGGCAACTTTGTGTGGACCAGAATGTTTAGCTGTTATTTTCTGGAAATCTGATGTCATTCAAAATACAAATTGATTTATCTAAAACTATATATGTGGCAATCTAGCACATTTTTCCTAGGTGATTTTACTTGCTACACATTTTTTTCTGAATTTCCTATCTGTGTAATGAAAATCATGGACAATGGTTTGGCCAATGGTTTATTGTTTCATATGACTCAGCCAACAAACAGGACCACAACAAGAAACCATTGCACTGAGCAAACCAACCACAATAGCGAACATTAGAGCAAATGAAAATGCACCGATGCAATAGTTGATCAGTGTAAACAAAGAGGGGTGCTGTGTCATATAGGATTGATGAGGGACCACGGCTGTTATCTAGTCAACCAGCCCTGTTTTTCAGTTATTGAGAAGTGTTGTGAAACAACATTTGAGTGAAATAAGCACAATTAGGAAAACAAACAAACACAGAACATGGTGAAGAAAATGTACAGATGAAAGTGGATGCCTATGTACATAGATGAGTGGATCACATTTAATTGAAGGAATTTGGTGTGGTTAATAATATGTTTAAACAAAATATAAAAAAAGAAACAGAAACGAATTAATGAGGTACAGAAGAAAAAAACAAACAAAAAGAAACTATGGAGTGTGCTTTCATGCTGAAAAAAATGGGATCTGCACAGGGAAGAAAAAAATGCGAAAAGTAAATATACACACAAAATACACAGAAATACAGATATACACAGAAATAAAAGAATTTGGATCGGGATAAGTGAAATGTTGCAAAAGTTAATAATTGTGTATCTTTATCATGTAGGAGGTGTTTCTTCAGTTTCCATTAGAAGGTAAACATGGTTGAAGACTTAATATCATTTGGTGTTGTGTTGTGCAGATTTTGAAATTTGATAATCCGATCTGCTCCGAAAAATTTAAATAGTATCTGATCCTGATCTGAAAATTTTGCTCAAAATATAATCCGATCCTGATCCGAAAATCCGAAACCATCGTGATACCAGATTCCAATCACAATAACAATTTTTGCCATGTTTGTTGAATTGAGTAATTGTATAGGGTAGGCACTAGGCAGGCTCACAACCAGGGAATATGGTATGATGATGGTTTCGGATCTGTATCAGATTGTGTTTTGAGCAAAATTTTTAGATCAGGATCTGACCTATTGACCCTTGCTAGCAGCCCTGCTTATAGGGGTGTTTTAGGTTTATACTTTGATGACACACACTTTTCTTCCCAAAGCATGAGACAGACCTTTACTTTCCAAAACACAAACAAAACCAATCAAGTCCATGTAACCCTCTGAATTTTGTACTAAATTGAATCCACCACATAAAAACTAATTTCAGATAAAAATTCTGAATAAAAAAACTCTGAATAAAGGCAAATTATTTAACAATGGGCAACTTGTAGCAACCTACCTTTTTCTTTATGAGAAATGTACAAGCTCTGTTAAATACAAGATAATGCAAATATTTGCAATCATTAATCTACCATGAGAACCTTACAATAACAAAATTGTAAGAAGTGAATCAAATCATAAGAAAAAACATCCCAACAATGACTACAAGACAAAAAACATTGCAAAGAAAAACAAGTAACACATATACTCTTAGCCAAGCAACCTAACAGAGACTGCATGAGAAAAAAACATATGTTGCGAAATTTGTCAAATACTGTGGTATATTTCTCAGTGTTTGGGTGAAGAAAACAGCAAAGTGAAGAACTAACCTACTAACACTGTTGCTACTAAATGGTCTATTTGTGCATTTTTGTGACTCAAATTTGAAATAACACGAATACAGCAAAAGGAAAAAGAATAACATCACAGAGCAGAAATTAATTGCATGCTGATGAAAATACAAAAAATTTCAGGTTTAGCAAATTGATGTGGTATTTGAATCAGAGTGCTGGCGAAAGGTCGTGTGGGTCAGCTGCACCACAACACCTATTGCAAGCACAAATCAATTTTGAATTCATGACATAACATTTAATGATAGAAATAATGAAAGCGTTAAAATGCATGTAAACAAAGTCAGATAAGGCAAATGAACACAACAACACAAGCATGCTTATATGCAAGATGGGGTGGAATGAGCAACTGGTGAGGTAACAGATATGCAACTGAGAGGTAAAATATATAAAAGCCAAAAAAGTACTCAAAACAATAATACAGATAATTGACAAGCATATGAAATGAAAATCAACAGAACGTTTGTCAAGATAATAGGACAATTGGGTATTGTTTTGGAAAATGAACAAAGCAAGATAAATTTCATATCTTCAGAAATATCAGATCAAACCTGGGAACCAATGTCCTTTGAAGAAAGTTGGCCAAGATGCATTTTCATTCTGGGTAAATGATATGTTTGCAAGAGAAAACCCTGTTTGACATTTGTGGACTGATGCAAGTACCAGGAAAATAGTAATCAAAGTTTTTAGGTGGTTAACTATCAAATGTGTATATACAAGAATTTGGCAACTGACAAATTTAAATAAGTTTATAATTTTAAAAACTTTGTGCTTAGAATAAAGCATAGTTGTTTTAATTTTGTTATGTTTAATGGTTTTTGCAGCTTTCTTCTGCAAATCTAATTAGAGTAAAGTATTGGTTCTTGGTTTCTTCTCCAGGTAGGTTCTGATTAAGTTAAATAGGAATGTAAAAGAGCAAAGAGATTTGAGCACTAACAAGGAAGTATAGGCCTAGTGTTTTATATTGCACAACATCCCACATGAGTTGTTTTTCCAAATTTTCACTTTGAGGCTTATAGATAAACGCAAGAACAAATAAGCGTGAGTTTTGCTTAAGGAATCAATATGAACAAATTGTAGTTAGGGATTTGCATATTTGTACAACACTTTCAATTCAATTTTAGATATTGTTTACAATCAGGAAGGACATTACGCATTGTATACAAAGTTTTAATTGTGTGTTTATTTTTGGTTAGACTGCATACACTGAAAGGAAGGTAAGAAAGCAAGACATATCACTAGCAGAACTGATTTGAGAAGTTGGATAATTATATGAGGTTCAACAAGTAAAAAGAGTTTCCTTCAATTTTGTAAAACTGACATTTCAGTAAAAGAAACAAATTACACTTTTCATCATTATAAGAAATGTCAAACAGAGAAATGTCAAACAGAAAAAAAAATATAAGAAATGCCAAACAGAAAAATTGAGTTTTCTTCTACTAAAACTGTGTGGCTACTCATTTCTAATCCATAATTAGCAATGACTTTTTGTATTTCTTTTGCTAAATTAGCTTTCACCACTTTGCACTTGTCATCAAATTTCCTTTTTATGGTTGACCTTGATGGCAGAATAGTATTAACAGTGACATTGCGGATTGCCACATTTGGCATTGTTGTAATTGGAAAAGCCCTAGCGGCAAGTGCGCTAAGCTTCGCACTGTGGCAGCAAGCAACAATGGAGATCATGCATCGCAATCTCTCTTATTGTTGCTTGTTCTTGCCACGTATATGTATGTTGTTCTGTGCGCACATCCCATTCGTGGTGAATCACACATTCAACACAACACTACTGGAGAGGTTGCAAGTGCAACAGCACCAATTTCAATGCAAGTAATAAAAAGTGATTGCAAGCCTAAATTCCTTATGATTGCATGCAGTGGTTTAGTCTTCACAATGAAATTAAGTGCAGTCCAGCAACACACATATTTTCTTTTGGTTGAGCAGGTATCTTACATTTAGGTTAAAATATGAACCAAGTTTATGTTGCTGCAAAGAGCTTGATGATAATGATTGGTATGCTTTCTTGGATTTAGCCTTGCATGTTGCATCTTTTGCAATCTTATGCTGCTGTAAATGAGTTATTCAACTTCTTGCCAAATCGTGTTTTACATCAGTGAATTGTATGACACACATTTCACATGTCCTATAGAATATGGACTTTCACTGTCTTTGGTATGTACAAGATGAAATTGATCCCACACTGCATTTATACTACAGTATAGCATGTTTGTTTACTTTAAAAAAAAATAACTTTGTCACTTTTAGCAAGTGCTTGTATCATTGAAGAATCCATTACACTAATTAGTGTTGGCCAACCCAATGTCAACCAACAGCTGACTGAATGCACATAGACTAGACACATTAGACAGCTTTTGGAATGTTGGTTTCTTGCTTGGCACGAAAAACACACCAACATTACTTACGGGCCTGACAAGGCAATAGGCATAGCGGCGACTAAGGTCGGTGTGACTCACGTCACCTCATGACTGCGGTGTGAAAGTCAACCATGCGTGATAAATTACAGAATAACATAAATCACATCATCCAGCATCAGATCTCTCAAGTTATCAAAAAAATTTTCGCAGGAAAAAACAAAACATGAAAAAATTAAGAAGTGTTCAAAACGTTTTGGATAATCTGGATCTGGCTTGAGCAAAAACGATATCCAATCCGGCTCCGGATCCAAAAAATTCTCGTAATTCTCCCCGGATCGGACTCCAAAAATCCGGATCCGGAACAACAATATTTGGTATTGAAAACCACACTTCAGGGCCAACAAAGGTGAGGGAACATTTTCCTGAGGAAGAGTTAACTCTAGGTAAAAATAGATTATTAAGAGGTTGCTAGTCTTGTGGAGTGAGAATGAATTGAGCTGATTGGAATGAAATATTCGTCAAAGTGGTTTGGAAGCAGTTTGTTGTGATAAGAGTGCATGAATTTGCCTACTGATAAAAGTATAAATTTTGGGAAGGCACGAGATGTTCAAATGCTGAAAAAGTTCTTCTAGAGATTTCGTGTTGGTTGGTTTTATTGTTTTTATTGCTTTATTTTGGAGCTTAATCAGAGGCTGAATAGTTGTATTTGAAGCACGTCCCCAATTGAGGATTGAGTAATTAAGGTAGGGATGGATTAATGAGTTATAGACAACTTTCACTACAGACTGTTGTATAACGTTTAAGTTTGGTTAGAACTCCACAAGCCCCTGGTAGTTGAGTTTTCACCTTTTGTACATGAGGTTTCCAGCTTGACTCATTGTCATGGCATAACCTAGGTATTTCAGTTTGTCTTCAGGGGAAATGGTGTGGTTATTTATATTAACACTTTGAGAGCCGCCTGGTTTCGGCGATTTTCGCAAAAAAACAGCAGTTTTCGGTTGCTTTACCAACGTCCTAGCTCCTCCGCCCATCGCGCTAGAGAGCTGTTCAGCAGCTCAAACAGATCGGCCAGTTTAGTAGATTGCACTCGAAAAAAATTTTTTGCTTGGGGGTTGCGTTTTTTTTTGAGTGACGTCATAAGTGGAGGACTTTTTGGCCACCCTGGGCGCCAACCGTTAGGTGGTAGTATTTCGCTGAAGTTTTTACTGGAAACTAGGCTACAATCCGAGTCTCTTGATACTTTGGATTACCTGCTGGGGTTTCGCGTTCAAAAGTTATGATGTAAGTTAGTAAAAATATTTGACTAATTAGCTAATCAGATAATTAATTAATTTGTTTATTTTAAATCATAAATTTTGAACCAGAAACGCTAGAAAGTCGATCAAAGGCTCAAAAGACTCGGACTCGAGCCTAGTTTCGAATGAAAACTTCAGCGAAACACTTTGGCCTTGTGGTTGGGTCCTAGGGTGGCCAAAAAGTCCTCTAGGTAACATGAACCAAAATGACCCTAAAACTACTTCACTTATGACGTCAGTCACAAACAATCCGTACCCCCCAAACAAAAAATTTTTTTTCGAGTGCAATCTACTAGACTGGTCGATCCGTTTGAGCTCTTGAACAGCTCTCTAGTGCAATCGGCGGAGGAGCTAGAGCGTTGGTAAGGCAACCAAAAACTGCTGTTTTTTAGGCCGAAATCGAAGTACGAATATCACGTAGGCCGGCTCTCAACGTGTTAACTTTAAATGAAGTTGGATTGTGTTTTTGAGAATTTTGTAGCATAAACTCAGTCTTATTGTAGTTAAGAGAAAGTTTGTTGGCTTTCAGCCAGTTGTCAATTTTACAAAATTCAAGGTTAACAGTTGTCTGAAGAACTTTAAAACAAGAGTTTGACATATGAAGATTAATATCATCAGCAAATAAAGTAGTGTGAAATAAAGAAGCTTTTGCAATATCGTTAATGTAAATAAGGAAAAGCAAAAGCGAAATAACACTACCCTGAGGGACTTCGCAAGATATCCTTTTGTCTGAAGATTTAAATACTCTTATTTTTGCGCACTGCATTCCATTATGCAAGAAATTTGAGAATAGTTTATGAGAAACACTTCTGATACCATAGTGATAAAGTTTATCAAGTAAAATTTCATGGTCACAGCAGTCAAATGCTTTTGATAAGTGTAGAAATAAGGAACATAGGAACATGTAATTAATTTATTATCAAAGTTTCTGAGTATTTCATCATAAATAGTTGTAATTTCTAGTTCCGTTGCGTGATTTTCTCTAAAGCGGTATTGCCTTTTATCAATAAGATTGTGTTCAGTCAAATAAGAGTATACTCTGTGGCAAAGAACTTTTTCAAATAGTTTTGAGAATATTGGGAGAACAGAGATTGGTCTATATTCAGATGAAGAACTTGGGCTATGGACTTTTGGAATCGGAGTGATGTGGGCAATGAACCTTGTATCAATGAAAATGATACAAACAACATATTGCAAACATTTCTGATAACTCCTGTTATCATCATCAGTGCATTGCAAATTGAACTGCAGTGATCATGCTGCAGGTTCTTATTGGTCACTCAGGAGAAAGGCGCTGTTAAAAATGAAAAACACGACGGGCTGTTTCGGTAGTGACGTTAAAAATGCATAGAAGCATCGACAGGATATTTGCATTCAGCTCTGGTTTGTGTTCTTGAATCAATGAAGATTCAAGAATCTGCAGCTGCCGCCAATTGTTATCACTGCCAATGACCTCAGGTTTGTGAAAGTCAACCCGATGATGTGGGTTGGCTTGCAAGTGTGTGCATACCGAAGAGCTTAGTGATGTTCGATGTTCTTCTATACGATTTATTAAATTGCGTTACATTTGCCTGATGTACGAGGCACCGCATGAGCGAGTAAGCTTGTACACTCTGTAAAAACGGTTGAGTAAAGCTTGCTGGTCCTTAATCGAGAACCAGCTTTGAAGATTTTGAGTACTTCGAAAACAACGTAGTTTCACGTTCACTATAGCCTTGTGTCTTATAAAGCTGCTGAGTTCCTGTAGTATGTTATTAGATACAGAACTCAAATACGGTAGTTGTAATGAAATATATTTAGATGAAGGAGAGGGTTCAGCCGGTGCATCACGTTGTTGCGTGACACCATATTTTCAGTTTAAGAATTGGTGAATGCAATGGTCCAAAAATTGTTGGGGTACCCATTGTGAGATAACATTTACTTAACACTTCTGCGTCTGGGTGGTTTTGGCGATTTTCGCAAAAAAACAGTAGTTTTTGGTTGCCTTACCAACACCCTAGCTCCTCCGCCGATTGCGCTAGAGAGCTGTTCAACGGCTCAAACGGATCGGCCAGTCTAGTAGATTGCACTCGAAAAAAATTTTTTTGCTTGGGGGTTGCGTTTTTTTTGAGTGACGTCATAAGTGGAGGACTTTTCGGCCACCTTGGCCCACTTTGCCTGGCCCTGGGCGCTAACCGTTAGGTGGTAGTATTTCGCTGAAGTTTTTACTGGAAACTAGGCTACAATCCGAGTCATTTGATACTTTGGATTACCTGCTGGGGTTTCGCGTTCGAAAGTTGTGATGTAAGTTAGTAAAAATATTTGACTAATTAGCTAATTAGTTAATTAATTAGTTTGTTTATTTTAGATGATAACTTTTGAGCCAGAAACGCTAGAAAGTCAATCAAAGGCTCAAAAGACTCAGACTCGAGTCTAGTTTTCAATGAATACTTCGGCGAAACACTTTGGCCTAGCGGTTGGGCCCTAGGCCAGGCAACATGAGCCAAAATGACCCTAAAACTACTTCACTTATGACGTCAGTCACAAACAATCCGCACCCCCCAACCAAACAATTTTTTTTCGAGTGTAATCTACTAGATTGGCCGATCAGTTTGAGCCGTTGAACAGCTCTCTAGCGCAATCGGCGGAGGAGCTAGGGCATTGGTAAGGCAACCAAAAACTGCTGTTTTTTAGGCCGAAATCGAAGTACGAATATACCGTAGGCCGGCTCTATACGTGTTAATATTCATAAATTCCGTGTGCACACAGTTGGTACGAACTGACAATGTTTATTTGTGTTTTTTTTATACTTTACAAGGTTTGTAATAGCCAAGCTATTTTCTTTGATTGTGCTTGTGAAATATGGTAGTTTTGTTTATTCCATGAAAGTTTGTATCCTTTAACTGAAATTTTCGTTTACTCTGTTGTTGTTATCCATCCAGACAAAAAGCTGTGAAGTAAATTGTGCAAGAGCAATGTGAACATCCCAAGCTACATAATGTGGAGTTTTTGATGAACTCTCTTGCTGTGCTTAGTGTAAGTTGCCCTTGAAAGCTTAAAATGAAATCCACTAGAAACAACACAGTTCCATCAATTTTGGCCATGTCTGCCCATGAGCTTATTAATTTTGACATTGTTACAAGGCATGAGATGGATGTTTATTATATCTGTATGATAGTCCAATGCCAGTTGCATATTGATAACGTCATGCTAAAATACTTCAGATTTAATTGTTTAAGAATATCTAAATTTTGCTAAGGAAAAATTATTCTTGGTGTTGTGCTGAAGATGTTTCATATCAATCAAACTGTTTTCAGAATCTACGTATCTGTATATGCTTTTGATCAACATCTTTTTGAACATGCAAGGAATAACATGTTGCCAATGTTTTTTGCATTTCAGCTGTGAAAACTTAACTGGTATTTCTTGTTTGTAGTAAGCATAAGGACTTGTTGTCATTTGCTATTTTTGTGTTAACTGATGGCTGTAAATCTTTCATCAGCCCTGCAATACTGGAAAACATTTGACTTGCCAGAACTCCAACGCAATTTGGATCAAATTGCAACTGAGATTGCTCTTCGTCAAGATGAAAGTGATCTGTCTAGGAAGAAACTAATAGAACAATCAAAAACATTTAAAAAATCATCATCTGAGGATGCTCGAAGAGCAGCAGCACCGTTGTTGAAAAGTTTCCAGGCAGAAATAGACTCACTCACCAAACGCAGCAAAGCTTGTGAAACTGAGTTTTTAAGCTTGTACAAAAAGCTCATTGAATTACCAAACCCTGTTGCTGTGCTAGATCAAGCTGAAAGCTATCAAAGGAAGAATCAGCGTCTGAACGATATCGAAACTCAAAACCAAAAGCTGCGTGACACTTTGACCGAATACAACAAGGAGTTTGCTGAAGTTAAAAATCAAGAAGTAACAATTAAAAACCTTAAAGAAAGAATTAAAGACCTAGAACGTGATTCGTCCACTAAAACCCAGAGAGCTGTTGAAGAAAAGTATGAAGAACTAAAGAAACAATTTGATGAGCGAGAAAAGAAACTTCATGAAAGTCAATTTGTGGCCACCACAAAGCTTAGCGAAGCTGAGCAGAGACTGATTACCGTGCAGTCAGCACTGGATGCTTCACAATCTGAACTGTTCAACTTAAAATCTAAGTATGATGAAGAGACTGCTGCGAGGCAAGCTGAAATGGACATTGTTTTGCAAGATTTGGAAAGGGCCAACCAACAATGTGAGACTGCTAATAAAGACATTGAAGCACTCAGAGAAGAGCTGCATTCAAGAAGTGCAGTTGAACAGACCATACTTGATACAGGTAGAAATGCAAACCAAGCCATTGAGGCCCTTTCAAAATCCAGTCTTGAGTCAGAACTGGCCATAAAGGAAAAAGAAGTTGCTCAGTTAGTGGAAGACATCAGACACATGCAGCAATCCATGGCAAAGTTAAGAGATAGCACTGCATCTACTATTGCCAAACTTGAACAAGAAGTTTTTGACAAAAGTAAGCAGTGTCAGGATTTAGAAGCCAGATTATTGCAACAGGGTGACTATGCGGAAGTCAAGAAAGAACTGACGATCTTAAAAGCAACTGAGTTCCCATCTATGGCAACTGAACCTAAATCTATTGAACATTTACTGATGGAAAAAAATCGTGCCTTGCAGTCAGAAAACACTAGTCTTCGTGCAACAAATTCTCAGTTGAAAAGTCTTTGTGCCACTTTGGAAGAAAAGGTTTTAACTACTGAAGCAGTTGCTCAAGAAAGGCAAGCCTTAATTGAAAAACTTGAAGTTGACCTTATGATGGTGCAGTCCCCAGCATCAGTAGTAAGATCTGCTGCCGATGGCTCATCCGCACCCAGCAACACTTTGTCACAAGAGCTTGTTGCTGATGCTGTCAAAGATTCGACAGGCCCAGAAAACAGTAGCAATTCTTTGTTGTTGATTGTGTCAAGTCAGCGAGAACGATTCAGAGCTCGCAACAATGAGCTTGAGGCAGAAAACTACACTCTTCAGCAAAACATGCAGCGCATGCAGAATGAGGCTGACTCTCTCAGAGCAGACAATGTCAAACTTTATGAAAAAATAAAATACTTACAAAGTTACTCAACCTCAACATCTGCCAAAGTTGCTATAGATGCCACAGCCAGTCGTTACTCTTCCCAATATGAAGAAAACCTTGATCCTTTTACCTCTTTTAATCGTAAGGAGAAACAGCGCAAGTACATGAACCTCAGCCCTCCGGAGAAAGTTACTCTTGGTTTGAGTAGAATGGTTCTGTCTAGCAAATTGGCTCGAACGCTTTTCTTCTTTTACATGTTGTTTATGCATTGTCTTTTGTACATTATCTTGTACAAGTATGCATACACCGATGACTGCAAGAGGCATATGGCAGAACTGTGCTATGAAAAATTTGGTTCACAAATGTTTCCAGGAAAGCAACAATGAAACTGTTTTTATGAAATTCTTAACTGATCTTTGCAGGTACTGCATGCAATGTTTGTGGAAAGTGACTTAAAAGTCTTTTTTAGTATTTGCAGCACAAACAGGTGAATCAAACATATATGAAAACAAATTTTTTTCACTTAATTTTTTGTGTAGTGTTGCTTTGGAATGTTTCGTACAAAAGATTAACTTAAAAATATTGCTGGGGCAAAATCTGAAAGAGAAGATCCAGTTTGAAGCTTATTCGAATAAACAAAGATTGCATTTCAATGAAATGATTTAGTGTATTGCAACTGAGGTGCACCTTTATACATATTCTTATGATTCTGAAAACTGTCATGTCATGGCAGGAGTGAATTTCTAGCACAGTTGCCCAGTTTTTTTCAAAGGAAATGTTGGGTACCCAGTATAGACCTGTAGGGACCCAAACACCTTCCAACTAAATTACATAGATATTCCCCTTGATCATTTTCTCTGATTCTAGGGACCTGATTTTCAATTCCAGGGATGTGAATCAGGTCCCTGAAACATCTTAAAAAAGTGAGAGTTGCCTTTACTCACTTGTTTCACTTGTTTATTGAAGTGTCTACATTTTGCTAATCTGTCATTGCTATCACTACTCCTATGATTGGTAAGGTCATAGACTTTCAGGTTCCTTTTCATTTTAGAAAACTTGGAAATGTTTCATTTAATTTTTTTTAATTAGTTGCAAAATGGTATCATGCATCTGTACAACTGCATTATGCGTCACACACTTCTGGTGAGTGTCGTATATGTTAGTGAGATGACTTAAAGTTTTTACTGAACATCGCATTTAGAGTGTTGCTTGTTCTAATTTGTAGATTAACATGTATCGCAATTTCATTGAACACATGTTGCTGTAGATACTTCTTTGGTGCCAATAGTCTGCTATTGGTGGAAGGTTTCCAAATGTTCAACAAATTTTTGAAATTGTATAAAGTTTTATTTGTCACTGCTGTTCTTGTATCTCATATTTTTCCTCTTTTTTGCAAACTATACATGTATAACATTCAGATGCTTATTGTGTACAAGGTATGTGCATGATTGAGAAAGTGATTCTTCTGGTATGAGTAACATTAACGTCACTAGAGGGGATATCAGTTCAGAATTGCAAACCACCATACTACCTGGATTTTTCATGCTATTTCTGACTCAAATAGGTGAATGTCTCAAATCTACACATATCGTAATAATGAAGTGGATCTATGTCAACACAGCCATTTTTGCTCACTGCATTTATTTGAATGAAACCTGATGTACAAGCATTGTCGAGATATACTTGATAATGATTTTAGTGATCCCAGTTGTGCACAGTTACTCATTTTGCAAAGCAATCTGCAAGATATGTATGAATATAAAACTATGTGAGTAGTTTCATGAACTGCATATTGTGTCTGGTGTAATAGAAGGAAGTATTTTTATATGCTAATTGGTTTATATTTATATTACTGGCATTGGTTCACTTACAGATTACAGTCCAATGTGTGTATTGTGCATTGCTTTTACATTGTCACAAATGATGATGTCATTCTGACGTTGAATTCTTACAAATTTGTGTTTTCTACTACATCCAATGATACTACTTTGTGAATGTTATTTTTGTTGCATGAGCTTCATATGTTTATCTGTGGCATCGCTATTATGTCAGTTTTCATCAGGAGAATTAATGCTTTGACTTAAATCTCCACCATTGTTTTGAAATCTTTTGGGACTTGAACATTGGGTGCCACACTTTCAGCATGTTCTTGCTTAGTATATATATCAGTGGTTCTCAACCGGGGTGTGAGAGCCGTGTGTGGCTCTCAAGCACCATTTGTGCAGCTCTTAGCAGTCTTTCAATAACACCTCTAATATTTTGTGCAACAAATGTGGTTCTGTAATAAAACAATGTGTCAATTGACTTGTGTCAAAATATTTTTCGTGTGGCACTCTAACAAAATTGTAGGTTTGGATTTGGCTTCTTTCAGCAAAAATGTTGAGAACTACTGGTATGCATCTAAAACTGAGCCTAGCCTTGCTGCAGTTGTGTGTTATATTGGATAAGTTTTGAGGTCATGTTCTTACCTGTAAATTACTTTGCATTAACTTGGTAAAAACTTGTGTGGCAAGTACTTGTTTGCATTGTGCAATTACTGTATTGTGAATAAACAATTTCTGTATTGTGAATAAACAATTACTGTATTGTGAATAAACAATGTTTTGCATCGTGCAGGTGCTGAGGTAGTGGATTCATGTGTAAAATGTGCTACTTTTGTGGTTGTGGCAAACTGCTTTAGCACCTGCTTCATAGTTTTATGGCTTGTCACTCCCTGAATTAAATAGAATGATGAAAGCTTTTACAGAAAATATGGAATCAACTATGATGCAAGGTATGTTTGTTCAAAAAACACTAAGAGTTCAAGATCGGCCAGTAAACTAGTTGGTGAGCAGTACAAGCAATTGGATATATGTTTCAGTTAATGATGTAAGTTACCAGAAAACGCTCAAACTAAGAAAGAATGGGTGAAGTTAATGGGCAAAATAGGCAAAAGTTAACAGGTGATATTTTCATGTTTATGTAACATATTAGTCTCTGTATGTTTTCAACTGAAATGCATACAGTTATAGTTATTTGTACTGAAAAAACTTTTGAAGTTATCATTTACTATTAATGAAAAGGTGGCTTTCACTTTCTGTTAGTTTAACTTAAAATAGAAGTTTAGTTTCACAGGACTTAGTATATGAAATACAAAAACACCAGGACAGTGAACGTGAATGCAAAAGATCACAATGGCAATCACCAGAGATCACAGCAATCTTTGAATGTCATGAGAAATCACGGCAATCCTTCATTGCCATCAGTGATCACAGTAATTGCTCATGAATATGCAGCAGTTTCCTGTAATGTTAAAAATAAAAGTATGTCAAAACGATCAGACACCTGATGCAAGTACATCAGGATGTTGAACGGGCATATGCGCTGCTGAGTCGAATGTGCATACTGTGCACTGTAGGACGTAGGTGGGCTGTTTGAAACCAAGTACAGGATGTTTTATGTAATAAATGTTTGCTTACTATGAAACCAATTATGTTTTGAATTGATCAAAATGTTTTGTTGAAATTGCTGCATGTTGCATTGGTAGTTTCTTGCAAATCATCAACTGCCTTGATGAAATTGGTAACCTTACACTGCTGTGCATGATAATTTTAATGGTGGTGTGATGACTGCATACAAGGCTGTTTGAATTCCACATCTCTTCTTTTTGCCGAGACATTTTGGTCATTTTTTTGCTAAGACATTTTTGTCACTGAGACATTTTGGTCATTTGACTCACAGTTGTCTTGCCATAGCAGTGTTCATTAGCCTATGTTTTCAAACATTCTCACCAAAATGACTTAATTTTTTTTTGGTCATTTTTAAAACATTTTGGTGTATGATGGAAAAATGACCGATAAAAAAACAGTTCATGACTGCATACAAGGCAATTTGAATGTCTCATAAACATGCTTTTTAATTGAGCCATGGTGGGCAAAAAAGTATTTTCTGCCTTTTGTTGTGACCATGCTAACTTACTAAGGATTCAAATATACTTGAAATGTGTGAGAATTCAAGGTAGTGAGGTATGGCGTGATGCAGCTAAAGAAGTATATACAGTGGAAACCGCTTAATACATCCTCGCTTAATGCAACCAACCGCTTATTACATCCAAATTGCTTGGCACGGAATTTTCCTGATCCTTTCCCATTATAAAAACCCCGGTTAATACATCCAGTCTCCGCTTAATACATCCAATTTCAATTGTCCGTACAAGCAAATTGTTCTTTACTTTGCACTAATAATGGCATATTATAAACGAAATAATCGCTTTAGTGTGAGGTGGTTCGTAAGAACACAGATTTGGTGTTAATGTATTGTATTGTACGTATTTTGTCTCATTTTAGTCAACGTACAGTACAATACATTGATGTATTTTTACCCCCTAGGGGGTTGTTTAAGCTGCAGTTTTAGGAAAACCGGTTATTACAGCCAACCGCTTATTACATCCAAATCGGCTGGCCCCGAGGTGGATGTATTAAGCGGTTTCCACTGTATGTTGCAGTAGGAGCTGAAGTTATTTTTTTTGCATGAAGTGTAAAATTGTACATTCCTAACTCATTTCAGGCGTTTTTTGGTCAAAAGCGTTTAAAAGATTTCGTGACTTGTGAGGGTAACAATTTGAGTTGAGTTAATAAAACGCCATGTTCGTTTCCATTTGTTGTCGAAAGATGTGCTTAAACACTTGGAAAATTCGATGACCTACGAACGAACCTATCTAGGTCTCACATGTTTTATGAACGCCCTGGAGCTTGATGTATGTCTGTAGAGTTTACAAAGCTCAGTCAAATAAATGATTTGTGCGTTATTTGACATTTGCTGCTTATTTGTAACATTTGGTGCCTTTTCATTTGTTAATGTTATTTATCAGCTTGTGGTCATATCTGACTGAATAGCTGATAAATACTATTTTTAGTGACAATGATAGGTTTGCCATTGTGAACTAGAAGAGCAAAATTACTGAAAAGAAGAAATGGAAGGCACTAAAGTTAAAGGTCGCGGTACGTTTTCCTTTTGAGTGGAATGTTTAGTTTCAAGACGCTAAACAAGTTCTGCCAGCATTTGCATGTGATGCCTACATTGTGCGATTTTCTTAAACTTTGTTATTCTTATACACATGAAACCTTCCTCTGATTGCAAGCCCGTTGTGGCAGGGTAATTTTAAATGTGATGTTTATTTTCTTGTAATAATGAAGTCCTTGTAAAACTCCACTTTTGGCATTAGGAACAAAGGCTTGGCTTGTTTCGTAGAATTTAGAATATGACCACGACCACAATAAAAGTGTGTTCATCATCAGTGATTAGATCCTTTGGAGTCAATACTAAAACCTGACTGCATTTAGAGTTGCATTTAAGCTTGCTGCAGTACAGAGAAGGTCGAGTGCAATGTGAGTATAGAGTCGGTGCTTTCACGTTTGATGCTGGCGCACAATAACCTGCAGCGCTGAGAGGTGGCGATTATGGAAAAATAAACAA
>Ga0210059_1005792_pt1 | contig 19839 bp, 9 predicted proteins | sample Ectturendosymbi2_FD_188042 | JGI IMG/M metagenome (GOLD analysis project Ga0210059, IMG submission 188042) | Ecteinascidia turbinata endosymbiont from Florida, USA - Sample 2 (SPAdes) (version 2) | ecosystem: Host-associated > Tunicates > Ascidians > Unclassified | place: Key West, Florida... | reverse complement strand
GCTCCTCCGCCGATTGCGCTAGAGAGCTGTTCAACAGCTCAAACGGATCGGCCAGTCTAGTAGATTGCACTCGAAAAAAATTTTTTTGGTTGGGGGGTGTGGAATTTTTGTGACTGACGTCATAAGTGAAGTAGTTTTAGGGTCATTTTGGCTCATGTTGTTTGGCCTAGGGCCTAACCGCTAGGCCAAAGTGTTTCGCTGAAGTTTTCATTAGAAACTAGAATCGAGTCCGAGTTTTTTGAGCCTTTGATCGACTTTCTAGCGTTTCTGGTTCAAAAGTTATGATCTAAAATAAACAAATTAATTATCTAATTAGTCAAATATTTTTACAATCTTACATCACAACTTTTGAACCCGAAACCCCAGCAGGTCATCCAAAGTATCAAAAGACTCAGATTGTAGCTTAGTTTCCAGTAAAAACTTCAGCGAAATACTACCACCTAACGGTTGGTGCCCAGGGCCAGGCAAAGTGGGCCAAGGTGGCCTAAAAGTCCTCCACTTATGACGCCACTCACAAAAACTCCCCCCAAAGCAAAAAATTTTTTTTCGAGTGCAGACTAGAAGACTTGCCGCATCTTTTGAGACTTTTACCGGGTCTGTGGAGCATACCGGACCAGAGAAATTCCTGCGCAAAGCCACGTGCGCTTAGGCGTTTTTTTTCCGAAAATCGCCGAAACCTAGCGGACGCCAAAGTGTTAAAATAATTGTCATACTTCATGAAAAATATCAATAATGTACAAGACTTAAGCTCTGATACAAGACACTGGGAACTTATTATGGGATATTATACACTTTAGAAAATCCTGCAAAACTAATAACAAACAATGAAGTTCATCAATTTTAAATTAAGAAAATGAAAATGTTGTCAACTGAGAAAATTTCAAAATTGCCAGTCAGATATTCACTTACATTATGCTATTTACTTCACAATGTTAAGAAAAGCGAAGCGTTTAATTCAGTCATTGTGAGTCAAATCATCCAACTGATCCAAGTTAACGAAACATCGCATGACAGTACGGAGTGAGGCTTCTGTAGGAAAGTCTGCGCAAAGCGGGACGTTATGTACAAACGTTATTTGCCCTAATGTCTGAAGACACACACACAAAAATAAGTTAGTGCGTCTGTCCGCAGATTGACAGAGCTGGATAGTGAGGTATATCTTTGGATTGATAACATGCATTGAGAAAACTGCCCCTTCCACCTTAACTAACCATTTTGAAAACAAACGAACTTGCTGAACAATTATATCAAATTGTGAACTTTAGCAACATAATGTTTCGTGCTTGACATTTTTTATGACCAGTTGTCACGTTTGATTTGCTGTTAATACTAAATAAATTGCTGAAAAAGTTAAATCCAGATTTTTTCATAACATTGTGCGAACTTAAGAAGGATGTGAACATTGTTACTGTACATATGTATTTGCCAACTCAGTCTAAAAAGCTTTTAACATTTTATTCAAGATGTGAAAAGTTTGTCCAAAACCTTGCGTTCTGGAATTTTGCTCAAAGCAATATTTTGACATAATAATGTATGGCAATCAAAGTGCTTTGAAGAAACCGTTAACGGCACACTATGCAATTTAGCTTGATATTTGTTAGGCTAAGGTCAGGTTGTTGTAAGTGCTGCTTGTATTGATATGTGTTGAAGACAGTTTAAGGTTGTGTTTAGAGTTAGACCGATATACAGCTTGGCGGATGTTTGGGTTTTGCTGATATATTGGTATCGGCCAAAACGGACGATTTTATCGGCTTCAGCAGGTGTTGACAAAACGTTGTTATATTCCTCACACATCCAGACACCTTGCGCAAGAAAGCACAATGAACCAAGTCAAGACAGTTATCTTACAGCAACGCTACAGGTGCGGTTTCATAAAAAAGCAGACAAGATGAACCATGGTGCACACGTCATCATCATTAATCAGATTAATTGAAAACCACGGCAAAATATCGAAATTGCTACAATTTGAAATATTTTAACTCATAAATCCTGATTTTTAAAGTTTATGAAAAAAAAGGTAAGGCATAAAATACATTGCATTTTTGAAATGAAACAGAAAATAAGATTTAAAAATTTGGAAATATCGGTATCGGTCCACGAATGGCTAATATACCAGCATCGGTATCGGCCCCAAAAAAGCTATATTGGTCGATCTCTAGTTGTGTATTTTCGTAAAAGCAGAGTAGCAGCACCGTACTGACAGATACTAACTTATGCGATCATTTTAACTAGTAATGTGCCTGGTAAACCATAAGCTGCTGGTTTTGACAGTCATAATTGTCAGCAAGTTCATAGATGAGATAGAGTCCAGGCTCTGTTGGAAGCGGAAACGGTGGAAGCAGAAGCGACAGGCGTGGAAGCGGAAGCGGTTGACGGAATAGCCGCTTCCACATCCCTGGTTTTGTTCATGTTCAATTGTTCATGTGTGCCCATTTACAATGTACATGATGTGGTGTTTTGCTGTAACAAATTAAGAAATATGGCTCTTGGTCTCTGACTGGTTGGCCACCCCTGCAACAACCAAGACACATAAGGCCTAAACCACCCATGTCCAACAATGGGTTCAGAATATTAGGTTGACCTAAATTTAGTTTGCTAAGATCAAAGTAAGCCATTAAAGGTCCAGCCATTATTGTTGTCATTCAATGTGGGACCCTGGTCAAGATAGCGGCATACTTTGCGGCTCAGCAAACCATTTGGATTGCACAGGTTCTGAACGAATGGCCACTTCATAAAAAACACAGGAATTGTGGTCATAAGACATAACGCTACATAGCAAGCACTTGAATCCATAAGCAGCAAGAAAATATTCACAGTTAGGTAGAAACTAGTTTTGTGTCTAGAGCTTGACCAATGTATCGGCACACCAATGTATATCGGCCGATATGACAAGTTGCCAAAACCAATGAGCATTCAAAAACCCAAGTTGCTACATCGTCACGGACCCTGATTGATTAACACAAATGCACTGTCCTGTTCCTAGCATATAGAGCCTACACGCATACAGACCGTTGTGCAACAGATCTGACAAAATGCTCTTTTAAGGTGTGCAAGGCATGCAGGCATAAGAACCACAAGGTTTAAAAAGTAACGTTGTGAGTGAAATATGCACCGTTGTGTTTGTATGACACTCAGAATCTTTGCGGCTGTATGCTGTTGCTGGCCTTGCAGTATCTACAAAATCTGCAGCACGAAATGCATGCGATATGCATACTCTTTATAGGTGTGCTAATGTAAGTTATGCACATAAGTGTTGTTGGGGTCTATGTGAGGTAAGATGTACACATTGTTTTACAGAGAGTAGGAAGAAAGCATAGGCTTGACTATTGCAATCGCTAAATTTGCACTACTTGTGCACATTACAACAGTCTTTTGAAAACGAAATGTTTATTTGAACAGAAAAATAGGTGGCGGATGTACACGATTAGTGGTTTTCAATCTTTTTTGTACCGCAACCCATTATAGCAATCCACTACAACCCAACGAACCGCATTTAAAACTCCAAAGAAAATGTAATGCAGTTGTGTGCATAATATATCTACACGCAACGTCTCTTAAAAATGGTTCACGATCCTCAGAGGGTCACAACTCCAGGTTGAAAACCACTACTAGACGAAGTATTAATCCTCTGCATAAGTTCTATGCAGTGAAGTTCTCTTGTATTCATGGTGGAAGAAACTACAAAGCAACCAGAAAGGTGAGAAAAACATCATATGCACTTATTCTTAGTGAGAAAAAAATGAAGTTCGTATGTCTTATTAGGGGAAAGTTGGCATCTACGACACACTTTATGTAACAAAGTTGTGTTACAACATGAAACAATAATTTTTGTTCAAAGTTCTGCAGTTCGTGGCATGTTCTCAAGGAAAATTGCGGAGCAAACGTCCGGAATCTCAAGAGTTGCATAGGCATATATGCATGCCGTGTCATCAGGGATGCCAGAATGTGGGTGCATTACAGGGTATTACCCCCCTGCCCTTTGAAAAGGGAGCAACAGGGGCACAGATGCCCTTACATAGCAGTATCATAAGTAATTTTATGAATTATCAAGATCAAGTTGAAACAAATTTATTGCAGCTATTCGCACACACCTAAAATTCAGGATGGTTTTCTATAATTTCTGTCATTATATTTGAGGTCAACATTGTTGCTAAACATGTTAATGCGTAAAGAATGACTATTATGGCTATGGGTGTGCTTTTACACTGAACTCAAGCAAACAGTTTAGAACTCGTGGCACGTCAAAGCCATGGGCGTCTGCAGTGGCAAAACCTGGAGGGGTGACTGAGGCGATCACTCGATCGCTCCCTTTAAATCCATTATTTTGTCACTGAAGTGTTGTGAAGTATACTTCATCTTAAAGTTGTTAGCCCGTAATCAGACTTGACTAAAAATATTACTGAAATCGCCCCCGCAAACTTGTTGGCTGGATCTGCCCCGGGGTAAAAAAGGGCATTTGCCCCCCTGGAAATTAAAACTAAGAACTGAAACTTTCTAGAATATTTGACATCAACAGCTCAATTCTGATTGATGCCCACCCACAAATTTTTAGAACATACAGTCATTTGTGCTTTAAGAGGCGGTATCATAAACAAAATAGTGTTATTCGCCTAAAATCAAATATTTTGTCCCCCACCAAATTTTTGGCACCCCATATTTTTGGGCTGTCAATTCTATTGCCTGCAGGGACAAGTTGCCAAACGTGCGAGCGGATTGTTTTACTGTTGGTCCTCATCGTGTAATAGTAACATGGCAACAAATCTTCAAATGTTCACTTCAAGTTACGATATTAATCGTTTTGTCGCATGTGACTCTTGAACGCATACATCTTGGAAGGCAATGCAGTGAGACAGTGACTGCTGATAGCGGCAGCAGAGATGTCGGAGAGCAGTGGCATTAAATCCCTGACCATTCAAACAAGGGACAATGGGGGCAAAGGTGTCTTTTCATAGGTAATTTCATGATTTATCAAGATCGAATTGAAACAAGTTGTCTATAGTTTGTTTTATTATTTTTGAGGTCAACGTTATTGTTGAACCGCAGCAAGCATAATTGGCAGGCTCTAACCAGATTGGGACACCAGGGCAGGTGAAGAGTTTACTGAGAGGGGTCATTTTTAAACTATGTCCAACAAATTTTTCCTGGGAGGGGCAAAAATTTTTTTAAAGGAGACTTAGCCCCCCACACCCCTCCTAAATAGCCTACAGGCCTGATAATTGGTAACAATTTTTTTGTTTTTCATAAATTTATATTGCCTTCAACTTTTTTTCTGCTCCCCTGCTCTACGGACGTTCTGGCGTCCCTGCGTGTCATTGAACCCTTTTGTCTCGCAGGCAGCAATAAACCCAATGATTGTGGGGCTCTTTACTCTAGGAAGGGTTTATAAATTTTTATTGAGCCCACCTGGAGAGCGTTTATAGTCTAAGTCTAGATCGACATTTTCGCCTTTGGGAAAATCTATTGGCCTTTTATAATTTCCTCCAACTCGCAAGTCGTAACAGTGGTAAATGGGGCATCACAAGTGGATCAGCCTGGGGCCCAAGGATGCCAGAACAGCGGTACAGCAGGAGGGCAGTAAATGAGTTGAGGGCAATGGAAATTTATAAGAAACAAACAAATTGTTACCAATTATGCATGCTTTTGTCAAACAACAATGTTGACCCCAAAAATTATAAAAGAAACCATAGAACATTTGCTTCAATTCGATCTTGATAATGATAAATCCTGAAATTGCTTATGATACTGTTATGGAAGGGCACCTGTGCATCCGTTGCCACCCCTTTCAAAAGGCAGGGAGGAAGTGCCATTGTCATGCACCCCCATACTGGCAACCATGTTGGGGCCTCGCATCAGCTGAATTCATTCTTAGTCGACAGCAAACCTAGAGATTTTGAATGCATTTATATGCAATTCTGTTATCATTTATTCTGATTCAAACTCATGTTTTTCTGCAACAGAAAATTATAGATTGTCGTAATAAATAATTTGTTTTATTTTCACTAGAACATTTTGGCAACCGTGTGCAGTGCTTGCGGTTGAAAAAAAACTTTATCTTGTTTAGTTGTTAAATCAACACCTTCCTCAGCAAAGTACCTCACCCAAAGAGCTAAGGGTAAAAGTTTGCAACTTGTTAGGGCAAACAAGAAAGTGTTTCAAAAGCAAATATCATCGGAATTGGCAAAGTTGTTTCATTAAAGGATTTATCCAACACACATCAAAAACAAAAGTTAAACAGCGGTATAGCGATATAAACAGTCTGGAAGGGACCGCAAAATTACTGAAGTGTTCGTACGGTGAGTTCATGTTGTTGCAACCTCTCCGGTGGTGTTGCGTTGATTGTGATTCACCACGAACAAGATGTGCGTGAAGAATAACACCATAACATATGTAGCCCGAGCAAGCAATAGTAAGAGAGATTGCAAGCATGATCTCTATTATTGCTTGCTGCCACAATGCACAGCTTTGTGCACATGCCGCTCGGGATTTCCGATCGCAACATAATGGTGCTGTGACCAGGATGTGGAGGGTGGAGGTCGTGCCGAGTTCAGGCCTTCACACAAAGAATGTGCGATCGGTGTGGTTCGTTGTAAAAAGGAAGGGATGTTGTTGCAACATCTTCGGTGGTGATGGGTTGATTGTGTGATTCACCACGAACGGGATGTGCGTGAAGAACAATAACACCATAATATATGTAGCGCGAGCAAGCCATAGTAAGAGAGATTCCCAGCATGATCTCTATTGTTGCTTGCTGCCACAGCGCAAAGCTTTGCGCACATGCCGCTCGGGATTTTCGATTGCGACAATGGCAGTGATGATTCATGGCTTTGAAGTTGTTTGCAAAATCGCAAGAGTTTTATTCAAGCGAACAAATTTTTTTCCTAATCCTTATCTTAATGCAACTGTTTGTTCGAATTACGAATGTTAATGATGGGCAGCTCTTTCCTGCTAGAAACGAGTACTATAACCAATTTACATATATTATTTTAGGAGCTTCCATAACACCTTAAAGATGAAAGTTTGAACCTTCGGGACTTTTTCCAGGACCATCGACTAAAGCAAAGATTTGATGTTTACCCTGAATTGATATTTGTTAGTGCTACTTAAAAAATTCTTTAACTTCTTTTGCCAGTGTACCTCACCTCATCTCAGGAGTCACAAGCAAGTGGCCCGAATGAAGCCAATGAGGGTGTTTTGTGCGACCCGCGATGCTTTTGGTAATTTTCAAATAATTATCATATACGTTATTTACTTTTTTCACCGGTGCTTAAAAGTGCTTGGCTAACGAGTAAACAAGTTCCTTTCAAACAAACATAGAGACAGCTAAAAATGATTAGCCTATATGTCAACCTTTCGTAGGAAATAAGATGCAGAACCTGTTTCTAGAAAGGTTTAGTTACCGCCATTATTGCGTAATCGTCGTAATGCAGCCCTTGGTTACTTTGTAAGTCCTCATTTGGCCCTCGGAGCAATTTGAGTTTGAGACCCCTGCTTCTCTAAAAATTCAAACGGTCAATGCGAAATTTCAGCTTTTTATGTTGCAACCTCTTAGTCCGCGTGGCGTTGAATGTGCGAACGGGATGTGCACGAAGAACAAACCCCAAATGCATATGTGTTGCGAACAAGAAATAAGAGTGATCTCATGCGGTGATCTCTCTTGTTACTTACTGCCATGCTTGGCGCACTTACCGCTCAGGCTTTCCCATCGCAACTTACTTGTTACAAAAGAAGCTAAATATCTTATTTGGATAATTCATATGTTTAAAATACAGCAAGAACTTTGCAAGGTTTACCACTGTGATACCATGCAGCGCCAGAGCATCGGTTGTGTGCGATGTTTGCTTGCAATGGTACCATTTGGGTCTTGAAATGAATAGTCTTAGTTGCATGGTTTTACCCCTTGTGTCACCAAAACATACATGCTGAGTAAAATATGGAGCAGGTTTACTTGATCTTTCTTTTAGGTAAACTTTTTGCTTTTTGTTCCAGGAGTTGTTTGTTTTCGGTTATACCTGCTGCAACTGTTGCTTTCTTAAGGTTCATGCAGATTGCAGCTTGTCGCAAAGTCTTCCGTGTTGTATGTTACTGTGTTTGGGTTTGCCTACATAACGATTGTTCAGCACAAGCGTTCTGTGGTATCATTTCATGCCTTGTTTGAGGAATTAAGTGCTTGGCATAAATTAAATGCACAAGGTCACATAAATTTTACGGTAAGTAGACGAACAGCACTGCACACAGTTGCCAAAATGTTCTAGTGAAACAAAACATTATTTATAACGAGCAGGGCCGGATTAAATGAACGCGAAGCCCCGGGCAAAGTGGTGACAGCAAAGCCCCCTAAACGCTTAGCGCAACTGCACAGCGTTTCACATGCCCTTGTTTCAACTTTTGTGATGCACCGGTAAAAACGTCAAAACTGATACGATTTGGCAGCCTATACTTCAGAGACAATTGGGAGTGACCAATGATCATGTACGGCGGTTCGTATGTGGTTAATTTGTTCAAACAGAAAGTTGTATCACAAAAAACAATCTTTTGGCTACCATAACACTACACAACAATCTTGACTGTCATAGACTCTCTGATTCATTGCATAAATCACCGCGTTGATGTGGATGGCATAGATCCTAGAACTGTTTGTCCTTGGTCCTTGCTACTAAGATCTGTTTTTTCAGTCGACATACGTTTGTAGCTTTAATTATAAACAATCGCGTTAAATCAAGGTTTTTTGAACTGTTAAATTCATCAGCAACTTCAATTGGTTCAATAATATAAAGACAACTTTTCAGTACAGTGTTTACATGCGCACAACAGGTGAAAAAGTACGAATATCGGATGAAGGACAAAGCAGAACGTGTTCAATCGGTTTCTGTGTTCAATCGGCTTCTCAAACTATTGGTCGCAGCCCCATGTAATTTTCGGGCTGCGAAACAAACAAATCAAATATAAAAGTTTACACGTATGATTAACATCTCGACTATCCATGAAGGGTCGTATAAAAAAACTTTTTTCAAAATGGGGTTGCTGAACAAAAAAGATTGAGAAGCTCTGATATATACAATGTTGTTTACTCTATTATACAATGTTGTTGTCTGCCAATTCAAGAAACTGGTGAAACAAGGGTTAGGACTGATTGTTCAAATTTCGATGTTTCCCTATGCTTACAAATTAAAAAATAAACTTCAATTAGAGGAAGAAGGCATTGGGATTATATTTTTTGTGGGATTTTTGACCTCGCTGCAGTTTAAGATTGAACAAAATTTCCTAGTTTAATAATAAATGTTCTGCTACAATTTACTGAAAGATATTATCAACAGATTATGTAACCAGTGGTATGAAAAACGTTGTGAGCAACGAAAAAGTCGTCAAAATATTAACGTTTGCATTGCAGAAGACAATTTGGAAGAGGAACTATAATTAAATCAGCATTAGATTATCGTTTCAATTCTTATATGCACACTCATATGTTTTTTCAAATAAGCACACCCACATGTTTTTTCAGTTTTGCGAGAGTGCCTAAGTTTTTTGTATTTTTGTTGCTCTTGCTGTTCAGGCTGTTGACTATTCTTAAATATCACTTATTTGTAGAAAGGAAAAACCCCTGAAAAAATTTATGCGGACGCCCATGCATGCATTGATTTTGATCAGATTCTTGGGGCAAAAAGCATGGTGCTGTTTGGTTCAATTATTTCAAGTCACACAAAAACGATAAATGTCAAAGTTTTCAGTTTCCTTAACCAATATACCAAACGTATTCATCAAAAAGCTCTACAATTTTGACGCATGGTGAATAGCTTAAAAACATGAAAAACCAGCAAAAAAGTTTTTTGATATTCAAACGCAAGGCCCTGGGCATTTGCCTGGTTTGCCCAATGGTTAATCCGACCCTGATTACGAGGGTTTATCATTTTCAATTGCAAAAAAACATCATGAGTTCAAATTAGAATACATGAAAACAGAATTGCAAAAAAAAAGCATTCAACATTTGCTTTCGACCAAGAATTAATTTAGCTGATGCGAGGCCCCAACATGGTTGCCGATATGGGAGTACATGATGAGGGCACTTACCCCCGACCTTTTGAAAGGGGTGGCAACGGATGCACAGGTGCCCTTACATAACAGTATCATAATTCATGATTTATCATTATCAAGATCGAATTGAAACAAATCTTCTATGGTTTCTTTTATAATTTTTAGGGTCAACGTTGTTGTTTGACAAAAGGCTGAAAGCAAACATAATTAATTGGTAACAATTGTTTTTTTGTAAGTTTCCATTGCCCTCAACTCATTTACTGCCCTCTTGCTGCACTGCTGTTCCGGCATCCTTGGGCCCCAGGCTAATTCACTTGTGATGCCCCGTTTACCACTGTTACGACTTATGAGTCTGAAGAAATGGTAAAAGGCCAATAGATTTTCCCAAACCTGAAAATGACAAACTAGACTTATAGTATAAACGCTCTCCAGGTGCGCTTAACAAGAATTTATTAACCCTTACTACAATAAAGTAACCCACGATGATTGCGTTTATTGTTGCCTACGACGCAAAATGGGTTCAATGACACGCCACGGCATGCATAGGCTAAGGCCTATGCAACTCTTGAGATTCCAGATGTTTGCACCGCAATTTTCCTTGAGAACATGCCACAACCTCAAGGCACGAGCTGCAGAACTTTGAACAAAAATTATTGTACAGTGTTGTAATACACGCTCGTTTGATCAAGAAGTTGGTCATAGATATCGACTTTCCCTTAATAAGACATACAAAGTTCATTTTTTTCTCACTAAGAAAAAGTGCATACGATGTTTTTCTCACCTTTCTGGTTGCTTTGTAGTTTCTTCCACCATGAATACAAGAGAAACTTCACTGCATAGAACTTATGCAGAGGATTAATACTTCGTCTAGTAGTGGCTTTCAACCTGGAGTTGTGACCCTCTGATGGTTGTGAACTATTTTAAGAGGGGTTGTGAGTAGATATATTATGTATACAAATGCATTACATTTTCTTTAGAGTTTTAGATGCGGTTCGTTGGGTTGTAGCGCATTGCTAAAATGGGTCGCGGTACAAAAAAGGTTGAAAACCACTAATCTAGTACATCCGCACCTATTTTTCTGTTCAAATAAACTTTTCGTTTTCTGTTGTAACATGTAAAAGTAGTGCAAATTTAGCAATAGTCAAGCCTATGCTTTCACCCTTAGTTCCTACTCTCTGTAAAACAATGTGTACATCTTACCTCACACATACCCCAACAACAACATTTACTTGAGTAGCTTACACAGGAACATAGATAGATCAGTCAGATGCCCTATTGCCGCACACATACAAAGAGTACGCATATCGCATGCGTTTTGTGCTGCAGATTTTGTAGATACTGCAAGGCCACCAACAGCGTACAGCAGCAAAGATTCTGAGTGTCATACAAACACAACGGTGCATAGCCTACATTTCACTCACACTACTCTACAGTTCGTTACTTTTTAAACCTTCTTATGCCATGGCATGGTTCTTATGCCTGCATGCCTTCCTTCACCTTGCACACCTTAAACCTAGTATGGCCGTTGTTGTGCATTTATGTGAACTTTGCACATTGGCTTTCTGCTCAGCGCTGCACTGCAGTTTAGACCGAAAAGTAAGCCTACATTTTTCCACAACGATGTGCATTTGTGCATTACGACAGAGATGCTCCTTCAACACGCTCTCTACTCAACAACGCGCTTCAGGGCAAAGATGCTCATCGGTCATCACCACTCTCCAGTGTTGCCACCTTGGTTTCCCTGAAATAAACCAGATGAGCCTGAAAAAAAAACAGAATAAAAGAATTTGAGGAGGAAATTAACCCACATAAAAAACATATTTATGAGAATATGCAAATTGGAATCTTATTCTGCAGAATCAGTCACCAATATTTACCTTGACACAACTTTCAGCAATATTGTTTTCATTGCATACCAAACTAGTGCCAATAAAATTCCCATAGTCACTGCTTTTGGAATCTCAGTCACAATCATAACATGTTTCAAAACATTGTCTCTTTTCAATGCAGTCCTGATATTCAAAATTGCATTTACCAGTTCTGCACTGATTCTGTTTCCCAATTTTAATTTTACAACGTTCATCTGGCAGAATACTTGTTCCATTTCGGCGTAAGAACGTGGTATAGGCTACTCAAAATGCCTTGAGCAAAACCAGCCAGTTTTTGTATGTGTTTTCTCCGATGGCATCTTCATACCAATAAATTTAGTCCAATGTGCTACTGTGTCAGCAACATTCTACCAAGGGACAATTACTAAATGCTGCCAATGGTATTCAGTTTTCCCAATGACTTCACATTCTACCCAAATTCATCAAAAAACTAAATTAAAGGTCCTATATTGTTTCATAGGGCATTTGAAAAAGACATCAATGACATTTCTTCATTATATTTGAATGAGTTTGTGCCCTGTATTGTACTTGTGTAAATAGGCACAAAGTGAAAATGAGACATCGTTTGGATGTCTCGTGGATTCCTTGTCTGACTCAGAACAAACCATGTGTTCAGTTCGTTTTACTCCTCAACACGAAACATCTTGTGATCCTGAAATAATCCTAAAAGAAGACGCAGATTACAAACGAAAATAACCAAGGAACGTAACTCCGAAGTTTATTGATGAATCCGAATCAAGTCAAAAGCAGACAGACACTGAAAACATTATATATTGTAAAATTGTACTTGCGTATTTACTGTGCAATGATGTTAAGAGAGAGAGTAATTAAAACCCTATAAAAACAATTATATCAATAATCCAAATGAAAACATTAATAATATTTTCGATCCAAACGAAGAAAATAATTAATAACAAAAACGCCATCCAAATTACGATAAAAATTGCAATCAAAATTATTACGATTTCGAAAACCATAATTCCTAGAAAAGTGACGTCACGAATATCCGATCATACCAAACGCACACGCTCAATGAGTGATAGCGAAAACGACGAAACCTAGTGTGTAATCACGTGAACGAAATCAACCAATGAGAATACAGCAAAACAGGCATAAATATATGTGTATCTGCATAGTAGGATCAATTGAGATCTGGGCTATTCCAGGGTCAACACCTAAACCAGTAGTGGGCTCACCAAACTGGATAGCTAGTTGGCGAACTTGTGGGGCCTGGCAAATTCAAAGTATAGCCAATATCGTTAAGCTGGTTATGTGTTGTTGTTTAATAATTTGGGTTACTTTCTCACTCTCTTTCCAGATGCTATAATAGTACTGCGTATTAACCCTTGATAAATACAATAAAATCTGTGCATAAGGAAATATATTAGAAACCCCTGTTGTTAACCCCTGATATTTGCAGTAATGTGAAGAAGCGGCTTGCCTGCGCACTTACGCACTAGGCTGAAGGGAGCTCCCCGTAGCTTTCGTGCTACTTGGGATGTTATGCTTAGCACGTCGCATGTAGCAGCCACTGCACTGCTACAAATGTTATGTGCTTTAACTAACGATTATTGATATAAACCCCTGTTGAATTAAATATCACAGTGCTTAAACCTATACCAATAAAACCATGAGTGAATACATTCTTGTTGTGATACATGTGATACACTGATGCGGTTTGTTGGGTATAACCAGGGTGTTAACATCAACCAAACGATTGTAAAATAAACCAGATTTGGTTTAAAAAACACTAAAATGGCAACACTGACACTTTCACCGCTCTTCACGGCTTTAACCGCGCCGCAACGCTGCACACCACCGCTTCCACCAATCACAGTGGGCCCTGAAGAGAGTGCCGGGTGACTAGCCCCAGAAGCTAGCCATACGGTGCCGTATGGCTAGACAAGGGTTGTCAAACTCGTTTCACTTCAGGGGCCAGTTCAGGCAAATTCAATCTCAAGCGGGCAGGACCAATGTAATAACTGTATAACACCCTGGTTATAAGTATTGCCACTTTCAACTGTTTTCATAACTTTAATGCAAAAAGTTCAAGCTTATCCGAAAATGATTTTTGGAACATAAAGTTTTCAATTTCCCCACGTAAATAAAAAAGACGCTGAGAAGGCTGTCAAACTGACGGTGATGGTTCGGATGAAATTAAGCTAGGATCTCGAGAATCAAGTAACATTGCATTTTATCAAGAGAACCTAGTGTGGCAGCCAGAAGATGGCGCCACTTGTAAATAAATAGTCACCGCTAGATGGTGCCCATGAGTAGCAAGTCACTGTGATAGTCACCACAAGCGAGATTCGTAATTCTCTTATCCCTATATAATGATAGTGCAACCTAGTAATAGTAGAGTGAACTCGTCGCGGGAGCTCTATTGCTGCTGGTTGCTTTCCTGTTACTTAATGCCACGAATTGCCATCTTTCTCTTGTGCTTGCCTCAGTAGTTCAAGGCGATGCAGTCAACTGCAACACTAGAAAAGAAGATGGTGGTTAATATGTTAATACGAAAAGTCGCGATTATTCCTGATAAAACTATTATTCCACATATAGTTTCTTTGCTTGGCCGCAATTTACTTCATTTGGATAATCCGGTTCCGGTTGAATCGGAAACGATATCCAACCCAATCCAAAAAAATCCTAATATCCGGCCGGAATGGACTCTAAAATCCGGATCCTGTACACCACTGAGGTGAAGTGAAACCCCTGATCCTGAATTCACCAGACCAGAGACCACCAAGCTCATGCATAACAGCAAACCAGAGGTGCACAGGAGCCAGAGCAGGGTTGCCAGATGTTTTTAACCAGAAGTAGCCAAACACTGATCCGAAAGGAGCCAAAATGACAGATAAGTAGCAGAGATGAGCACGGACAGGACTGGATCGGACTGGATCAGGACTGAAGTAAATTTTGGCCGGGTCAGGACTGGATCGGACTGCAATTTTTTTTAAATTAGCGGATCACGACTGGATTCGGACTAAGAAAATTTTTGTTGTTTTGATGTGATTATTATGAACCTACCAAAAATTTAATTGTGATCCAATTTCCCAGATTTGCTAAATGGTAGTGTATATTTTGCCATCAATAGCAAAAGCTCCTCTGAGACTATTTTGCAATTCGAACTGTATCCACCTTTGTCCACATACAACGTTGAGTTCTTGTAGCAACATGAACATAGTAACGTGGTTAGTGTCTATGCCTACTGTGCGAATGTTTGTTGGTTCTGTTCACACCATTTCTTTGACATAACTAGTGAGCTTACACATGTGGTAGGAATTATGTTTATCCACTTTTTCAAAAAAGCTTAGGTTTAGGGCAGTGATTTTCGCATTGATGGTTGTTTGCCTTTTTTCTAGGGGCACCAAGAGCTTCTGATAAATATATTAATAATTTCTTCCGTTTTTTATATTTCGTATATTGAATCACTTTTTGGCATAGCCAAAATAATAGGGTTACCTGCCAAAAGTGCAGTCAATAATTTTGTTCGAGAGGATTCAGTCAATGACGTCGTATAACATGGTTTTCTGTCTATGGTGGGACAGAAAGACTGTATTTAGATACAGCAGTAATCTTATACGTGAGTTCGCTTCATTACTGTATCAAGGACGGTATTCACAAGTCTCGCTCGCTTGCTTGACCTCCCTACCTAGTTCTGATGCTTGAATACAAATAATACCGGCTATTAGCACAATCAATATTATTTTGCTATGCTTTTTATTTGATTTAAAGATGATACATAAAAATTATCAACAACAGGTACTCACCAATATAAATTTAGATGACTTACAAAGAACTCTCGAATCAAAGTCTCACACAAGAACATTCATGCAACCACTTCTGCAACTAGCAAATCTGTCCTATGTTGCAAAAGTATCAATAACTCAATAATACATTTCTAAATTCATTTTGGTTTACATCAACCATTCGCCTCTAACTCGATCTTTGAATGAGTCAGATCGTGGTAAAGTCTATCGACAAGGCAGTCTGTCATTAATCACAGAGTAAGCCAGTTTCCTTTGTAACTGTCACGTTTTTCAGATAGTGCGTTTGGGTGTGACTTAAAACTTAATGTCAACCAAGGGGTGGTTGGTTGACATGTTTTGTTTGTCAAACTGGAGGAAACAGTGTTTTGGAGTTTCCAATTTTACGGCCCTGAGTGTCATAGCTCCGCCCGCACATGCCACTCGTGTTGTCCGGAGCAAGCCTATCTCAAGGCCTTACCCAGTTAAAAACTCTTGATTGTAGAGGTAAGCGTCAGCAGCCTGACCACATAGAGCTCTACAGCTTAACCTGCCAAGTGGTGTGCAAGGAGGCAGAGTTGTTTTACTTCTGAAGTCAAACCTTAAGGGTTTAAACTCCCGAAGAAGACTGTACCTTTTCGCCGAAGCTGGGTGAACCAGTCTGAATTTTAGTACCCAAAATCGCCCTATTTATACTGGGTTTATGTGGAAAGCCCCATAGAATCCCCAGGCAATCCCCAGAGGTATTTTGCCTCGTGTCATTTCTTGGTGGGGCGTCTGGCTTTCCTTATGATTGGGTTATGGTCGGATGTATGGGTAAAGGCATAATCAGCGCATGTTCAGCATATGGTTTTGCTCATTGTCGACTTGTGCTTCATGCTTGACTTGTTTTGGTGTTTTGTCAGCATTTGTTTCAGTTTTCTGACACCGATTCTGAGCTCGTTTTGATCATTTTTATGTGTCCTTTTTGTGATACAGTTTTATGTTGTAGTAGGCAAAACATGCCTGCTACATTCGTCAGTCACTAACGTCATCTGAGTCCGGCTGTTTCTTTTGTCAATTTTCTAACAGGTGAAAATTGATACAAACCACCAGCAAAAATCTAAGCAAGTTTGTTTCGGTTGAGGCCTTGGCCTCTTCTTGTAGTGACACAAATAGAGGTCGACCGATGAGTTTTTTTTGGGCTGATACCGATGTTTTTCAATTTTCAATGCCGATATCCGATGCGAATACCGATATTTTTGTAATACTCAAGCAGTATCTATTTTGCCTCATGAGGCAAAATAACCACTCCTGGAGGTATTTTGCCTTCAGACAAACATTTTCAAACTACAGCTGAAAGACATTACAGTGCATATTTTTCTTCAGGCCACAAAAAACAAAGAAATAATTTCACAAGTTACAATTATTTTATAAGGTACAATATACACTCCTGGAGCTATTTTGCCACCAGCCGAAATTGTTTGGCTGAACTGGTCACATTACAAGTTTTGACAGCTTGACTGTCTCAGTTGATTGTGACATCTGTACATGGGTCAGTCTTATACACAAGTAATGTAATGTTATGCTCTCAGTGATGGCAAATTCTTAGCAGCTTCTTCCTTGCATTGTCAATGTGTGAACTGTAGGCTAAACCTAAACCCTTGCTTCTTTGCGTATTGTACTTGTCACATGACCATGACCAAAGGCAGTGTCTCGCCCAGGGATGTCAAACATATGCCCCGTGGGCCAAAACCAGTCCGTTGCGAGGTTGAATCCAGCCCGCGGGATGATTTCGTAAAGTAAAAATTTCATTTGTTTGACAAGTTTATCCAGTCATACTTCGATGACTGGTGACCAGATTTCAATTACTTGAAACCTGAGCACAATTGCTTGTTTTTTATTGTTTCCACTGTTTTCTCACGTGAAATTTTTCCGTTTTCTGCATATTTCCTTTTGCATGTTCACACCGGTTTGAACTTTCAGACAGGTATGTATGAACATGCAAATGTACAACTACTGTTGATAAAGTTTAACACTAGAACTCCGGAAAAAAATATATACCTTGAGCTCCAGTGATGTCGATTGCGAAACCTTCGGAGTTCTAAGTACAACTTTAACTAAAATTTGCTAAGTAAAGCTTTTATTCCAATTATTGACCAAAAAATAAACTACACAGAAATCTGTTTGACAGGGTCAAATTTGAGAATCGGTAAAACGCAGTAACTGCAAAAAATAGCGCATTGAATCATAAAAAATGTCGAAATGGACATCGCCGGATTTCTAGTGTCAAAAAATGCACAGAAATGGTAATAAAAACCACCGGATCAGGCAACTTCCTGTTTCAAATATGTCAACCTGCAGTGAAAACGGGGAGGACATGTTTGTAGTTTTTCGTGAAAACATGAGACAAGGAAATTGTATTGTGGCACTTCCTTGCTCAGACTTGAGCTTTTGCTTTTCCCTAAATCGCTCAATTTAGCCTTTATTCTCTATTCCGTGGCAGCCTCGTTTCCCAAAATGTCTTTGTCGAAACAGAAAAGTTGACAAAAATGCAGAGTTTTCCAACACATTCGGTCCATTTCCTATGTTTTTACGGCTGTGAATGGGATATCTGTATGTTTGGTGTGTTCACAGCAGGTTTCAGTGGTGAAAAAATATAACATTCGACACCACTACGAGACTCATTATGGCGAAAGGTACCGTGGCTTACAAGGGCAACCGAGGAGAGACAAGGTAAAGGAATTGATAGCAGGCTTGAAAAAACAGCAATCCGTTTTTACCAGTAGACCAGATATAAGTGCAGCAGATGTGAAGGCTAGCTACAAGGTTGCCAGATCGGCTTTTTTGACGCCAAATTTGGTAAATTTGGCTTTTTTTAGAGGCAGTTGGCGTAAAAAAAACTGTTTGGCTTTTTGGCTTTTTCTTTTCAATATTTGGCTTTTTCTGGAGGCAGTTGGCACATACTATCAGACTGGTGTTTTGGCTTTTTAAATGTCTTGCTGAAAATTGTTATTTGGTATTTTAAACAGTGCTTGGTGTATTTTTCTTAAAAGTTGTCTGGAAACCCATAAAAGAATAAATTTGTAGCATATCTGGCAATCGATAACGCCAAAGGTTCGAGTGGAAACACTAGAAAACGTGGAAGATGAAAATTTGGAATTGTTCCTGTAGAGTGTAGAGCCAGTGCTACAACTTTATTCTTCTAAAATGTCCTACAACTAATAAAAAACTTTAAATTTCATGTTTATTTAACAATTTGGCTTTTTTTCAGACGTGGTTTGGCTTTTTTTCTCGAGAGATATCTGGCAACCCTGGCTAGCTACCTTATTGCTAATGACATAGCGTTAGCATCAAAGCCATACTGTGAGGGTGAGATCGTGAAGACCTGCATCCTGAAGGCTGCAAAAATCGTGTGTTCTGAGAAGACGAAGTTTTTGCTAATATCAGCCTGACGTGACACGCTGTGGCAGAGGGGGTTTCGGACATTTCTGCGAATTTAAGACTGAGGAAGTGACGACATCTCAATTCTCAGGCAACTTGTGTTTTGGAACTGTGTGATGATGAGCAGGATTTTGTTGTTTTAATACGAGGAAGCCTGTCGTTTTTCTGATGAAACATGTCTCATTTTTTAAATGTATTTATTAATAGTAAACAAAAATGTTGGTGCTTGATATGTTTTAGATTAGAGTAGATCATCATTGTAAGTTATTGCCAAAGAGTTTTTTCAGCTATGAACGAAGTAGCCTACACGAGTTTCTGTCTCAACAGCGCAGCTCACTAATGTAAGTAGAAGTGGCTTTCAGCTAAAAACTAAGTCATAGTAATAACCATGGGGTCATTCCATGCTTAATTGAACACCCTTGTTCACCCACCCTCATAAAATATGATGAAAGTGGGCTCATTTGAAAGAGCTTCAAAAATAACAACCAACAAAAAAATTTGAACGAAATCGGTCAAGCGGTTACCCAATGGCAGACGTTTCAATTTTTTAATAAATTTGAATTTTATGGTCACGCTTGAGTGATTTCTGCTCTGTACAGCCTCCCCCTTAAGATAAACTGGTGATTTTTTTTTAATCCCATGTTTTCTGGGGTGCTGATTTCAAAAATGATGGTTTCATTCTTGTAAAATGAAGTTTTCACTGTCAAAATCTGCATTTTGTATGTTTAGCTTCCGTAATCGCTCATGCGTTG
>Ga0210059_1005791_pt1 | contig 19839 bp, 10 predicted proteins | sample Ectturendosymbi2_FD_188042 | JGI IMG/M metagenome (GOLD analysis project Ga0210059, IMG submission 188042) | Ecteinascidia turbinata endosymbiont from Florida, USA - Sample 2 (SPAdes) (version 2) | ecosystem: Host-associated > Tunicates > Ascidians > Unclassified | place: Key West, Florida... | reverse complement strand
TCTGGAAACTAGGCTACAATCCGAGTCTTTTGGTACTTTGGATGACCTGCTGGGGTTTCAGGTTCAAAAGTTGTGATGTAAGTTAGTAAAAATATTTGACTAATTAGATAATTAATTAACTTGTTTATTCTAGATCATAACTTTTGAACCAGAAACATTAGAAAGTCGATCAAAGGCTCAAAAGACTCAGACTCGAGCCTAGTTTCCAATGAAAACTTCAGCGAAACACTTTGGCCTAACGGTTGCCAACATGAGCCAAAATGACCCCAAAACCACTTCACTTATGACGTCAGTCACAAAAAATCCGCCTTTCCCAACCAAAAAATTTTTTTTCGAGTGCAATCTACTAGACTGGCCGATCCGTTTGAGCTCTTGAACAGCTCTGTAGCGCAATCGGTGGAGGAGCTAGGGCGTTGGTAAGGCAACCGAAAACTGCTGTTTTTTAGGCTGAAATCGAAGTAAGAATATATCGTAGACCGACTCTCAAAGTGTTAAGAAGGCAGCGTGGTTGTCTTTTGTGGAAGTAATGAAGAATTTTCTAGGAAATCAAAAAAAACAAACTGAAGATATTGCTGGCAAGATGTTCTCAGCATTTCATGATTTGGGAAGCAAAATGCGCTTTGTGATCAGTCATTTGGACAACTTTCCAGAAAACCTCGGAGGTGTCAGTGATGAACAGGGAGAGCGGTTCCACCAGGGCTTCATGACAACAGAAGGGTGGTACCAAGGTTGAGGGGTCTACCGTATGTTATCAGACAATTTCTGCAGCATTAAACATGATTGTTCTGGAGAACTGCACTGTACCTCACACAGGAACTTTTAAGTAGATTTTGCATCATATCAAACGTGGTTAAGCTAATTGTCTGCACTTTTTCAATGACATTCATGTTAAAATATTATTCATTGGTTATATCTTTATTTGTAAATAATCTTTACTCGTTTTCAATATTTCATGTAACATTTATCTGAAAGTTCTTTCTCTTATGGTAATACACACTATACTGCTACCTGTATTTTTATTTTTGGGTTGTTTTTTTACGTACTAGCCATAAATCCACTTTGTCAAAAATGACGCCTTGCAAAAATTTTGTATTGCACAAAAAAATGAAAAATCATGAATTACAAAAAATGTATAGCTTAAAGAAAAACACTAAGGTCAGATTTGAAATCAGCATCCCCAAATTAAGTAAGAACAAGTGCTTGCATCAATGACCAGTGAAATTATCAAGGGAAATGTCTATAAAATTTAGTCGGAAATTTTTAGGGTCCCTACAGGTCCACACCAGGTAACTATCATTTTCCTCAAAAAAAACTGGTCATAGATGCTGCACTGCATTACTTTTACATTTCTACTATCAGCAAACCATAATGGAAGTGGGAATGTGGGTAACTGCAAAACTGAAGTTCACATGCAAAAGTTCATCAATATTTATGGTTTTTTGCAGTTGGAACTGATGGAAAGCCAGTCTCTTAATTGCCAACAGTATTGCACAATATTTACCCATGCATGGGTTTTCTTGCTCAAGTAACCAGATAGTGAGTTCAAAGAGCTCAAATGACTTGATCAAATGCCCATCTTCAACACTTGCATCTTGATCAACCTTGTAAATTCTCTGCTTAGGAGCCTTTCTTGACAAGCCAGGAGTTGACAATGCTCATGCCATTTTAAAGCTTCTTCTGTAAGAATTGTTGGAACTGGTTGCAGCTCCAATTTTAGTTCAAATTTTAGTTTCATTATTTTAGCACTTTTATAAATACAATCTTAAAAATGTGTTATGCACACTGGAATTTTTGGTTGGTTTCAGTCAAATCAGTTGAAAAACTTGATCCACTTCGTTAATGAATCAGGTTTGTTGGAAGTTCAGGAAAATCTATGCCCTTTTTCATGTTTGGTGTTTCATCCAAAGTTATCGACCATTCACAAGAACCTGTTAATAGAATTTCTTTAACCTGACAACCTGTTGTTGGCTTAAGTCAAGGGTTCTCAAGGAACACCTTTATAATTTAATTTGGCAAAGCTCTCATAGACCTGTTACTAACTTTTAATAGTGAAAAGCACGACTAGAATTTGGTAAAGTAACTAAAACCAATCATTTCCTTTGCTAGACTGTACCAGTTAGAAACAGAAGATCAACCCCAGCACTTACATCTGGCCAACCAGCATGGTTTGCCTCTGGAAACTGTGATTGTGAGAGAAGCTGTTGTTAGTGAGTCCTAGAGTGAGAGAGAACTCAGTTTTATGCTCTTTCTGAGAACAAAACTGCTGCAACTTTTAAGTGTCATAATTGTAACATGGCAGTTTTGAATCCAGCACATGCTCCATTAAGATTGTTTTACGAATACAGTGGCTGGATAGACAAACCAAGGCAGCAGTTTTTAATATAGACACCTAGCAAATCACTTTTAAACATAGGCCTACCTCACACCCACACCTTGCAGCCTGACAATCGGCCTGTTAGCAGCAGGCAGGTAAATGTGACATCTGGCCGTATCTTAAATAGGCCATGGTTACACCTCAAATGTTGAAATCATACACATATTGTTTTACTAATCAGTCTCTGCAAACGTTATGTAGTCAAATCAAACAGCAATCCACATTTCTGAAACCTGCAAGCAACTAATTTTGTGCCACAACATTTTCATTCAGAAAGTTTTGTATGCCAGGTACCACATGTGTTATAAACTGCCCTGACCAGATGGACATCATTGGAGCAGCCATTCAGACATGTGTTGGTGTTGATGAACATCCATATGGTAGCCATTGGTCTGGTGGTGATGGAGTGGTTTCTTGCAGCACTAGATGCCATCCGATTGCATCACAAGTAACATTGCTTGTATCACCTTCAGAATGCTATTTGAGGTCAGTATAGCTTGTTTATTTTATAAAACAGGTTTATAAAAACCAGTTATGATAAGAATATGCTACTTGTATATCTTGTAGACTATTAGGAATAAATACTCTTCTTCCTTAGCTTATTCACTAATGCTTATTTCATATGTTAAATCCTAATTTAACTCTTTGGCATCCGGCTGCTTTCGGGGATTTTCGGAAAAAAAACGCCTAAACGCATGTGGCTTTGCGCTGGAATTTCTCCGCTCCGGTATCCTCTACAGACCTGATAAAAGTCTCAAAAGACACATCAAGTCTTCTAGTCTGCACTCGGAAAAAAATTGTTGCTTGGGGGGGTGCAGTTTTTTTGTGAGTGACGTTATAAGTGGAGGACTTTCAGGCCACCTTGGCCCACTTTGCCTGGGCCTGGGCACCAACTGTTAGGCGGTAGTATTTCGCTGAAGTTTTCACTGGAAACTAAGCTACAATCCAAGTCTTTTGATACTTTGGATGACCTGCTAGGGTTTAGGGTTCAAAAGTTATGATGTAAGTTAGTAAAAATATTTGACTAGTTAGATATAATTAACTTGTTTATTTTAGATCATAACTTTTGAACCAGAAACGCTAGAAAGTCGATCAAAAGCTCAAAAGACTCAGACTCAAGCCTAGTTTCCAATGAAAACTTCAGTGAAACACTTTGGCCTAGCAGTTGGGCTTTAGGCCAGGTAACATGAGCCAAAATGACCCCAAAACTACTTCACTTATGACGTCAGTCACAAAAAATCCGCATCCCCAACCAAAAAATTTTTTTTCGAGTGCAATCTACTAGACTGGCCAATCAGTTTGAGCCCTTCAACAGCTCTCTAGCACAATCGGCAGAGGAGCTAGGGCGTTGGTAAGGCAACCGAAAACTGCTGTTTTTTAGGCCGAAATCGAAGTACGAATATATCGTACGCCGGTTCTCAAAGTGTTGAAAAGGTTTCTGCCAAATATTTTCATTAAAGTTGTTCAGTTGTTTGCAACACTAAAAGCAACCTGTACTTTGATCAACCTCAGCTATGACTAAAACTGAAGTTTTTTCAGATGTAGCACTTTGGGTTTTATGGCTTTTGCTAGGGATGCTAGACCATGTCTAGCTAAGTAGGTAGACCTATCTTAGCTGAATTTGTTGTATATATAGTGCTACATAATATGTAATTCACATACCACTTATGTAGATATAGCACATACTATAGATTTGTAGCACAAATAACATTAGTATTGACTAACACTGATTAGTAGTAAAAGCTATTTTTGCCCCTGGCACCTTATACATTTCATGTTCCCTACAGCAGTGTCTTTGTTTCCCTCAGATTGTCAGCCTGTATTCGTTTGTTGCATCCAAGTTCAATTTCCTCTACTGTGTCCTTAATTCAATTGCATCCATTTTTTGCTTTAGATTTTGCATTCACAGTAAAGTCGCCTGTAACTTCGGCTATGATGACAATTTGCATATAATGAGTTTTTTGATTGGTCCTACCAGAATTCCTATTTCTAGGTCATTTCAGTTTGGCTACAGCAACTTTGGCTATATCATCACTTCATTTGTAGCATTGCTTTTTGCCAGTACCTGCAAAATATTATGTTCGTTTTTGACAAAAGTTGGAAGTTGTATTTACAGCTTCAAGTGTAAGTTGTGTACGTTACATGCTATTATTAAGTTCATATTTTATGACCAAATAGGAACACAGTTGACATTCATGGTGGAGCTTAAATTGTAAAACAAAAGAAGCAGTATCCAGTTGTGACATCGTTGTTTCAATCAATGGTGAAAATGGCAAAACTAAAATAAAATTTTATATTCTTACAATAATGTTGCCTGGACTTTTTAAAAATAAAGATAAAATTATTTATCACTTTTTCTTATCAGAGTATGTTTGAAAACACGATACAGTAAGTGGCAATCCTAATCAAAGAAAACTTTTAACCCTTGCCAGGTTTTGACATAGAACTAAAAAGTCTTTTTAGGAACATCAATGTTTTCTTTCAGCGATAATTTCACTTTTTCTGGTTCCATGAAGTGACGTTAAAGGGCAATTCTAGTGTATTTGTTTCTTTGTAAATTCACCTCTATGTTAGTGCATGTTCTCTTAGTATAGCAAGCAAATGTACAGCAGTAAAAGATCGTTGAAGTAGTTTTATGTTATAAGAAAGTTAACCATGTAACATCCATTAGCATCTTTAGTCAAGAGCATTTTTTTGTTTTTTGCATTAATTCAAAGATGAAAACATGATTTTCATTAATTTTTGTTTTTCAGGTCTGTACCAGAAGGCACGCAGTGCACCTTTCGTTGTGAACCTGGATTGACTCTCACTGGTCAGCATATTTTGACTTGTGGAAAAGATGGCACATGGGATCACAATCCACCAAGATGTGAACACTATTGTTCAGTTGCAAAGGTTTTGTGTACTGATATTTACCTGGCATTGTGTTCCGTGTTTTTTATTACTCATACTTGTTTCTTTTAGGTACCAAATGGAAATTTGAACTGCAAAAATGATTACCATTACCCATCATCTTTGGGATATATGCGTTCTCCTGGGACAAAATGTGTTTTGAGATGTGATGAAGGTTAGATTGTTATGTGATCATACACAGACATCTATTAAATTTGCAAAATAGGTTGAATATTACAGAAAAATTTGTATCACAAGGTTCCATTAGAAACACATTTTTCAAAAAAATTTTCATATGTGTAAAAAAGTTGCAATTTTGTATAAAGTAAGAAACTATGATTGCAGCAATAAGAGACTTTCTATCACGTGAAGTATGACAAAATACTACAAAGGCAAGTATGATTACAATAATGATTGCAAAAAACACCAGTTTCCTTCACTTTGTGAGTTCTCCTTTGCTTGTCGCATAGTTTTCTCAGTTCATCAACATTTGTTGTGTTCAATCCGAGGAGGTAATCCCTGCTACAGCTTTGAGACAAACAAAGGAGAACTCATAAACTGTTTCAAAAACAAAGCTGTGTTTGGCGCAACAATCAAAAACTGAACACTTGTTTCATTGTACAGTACACCCCTAATCTATTGTTTGTTTTGTGCCTAAGCAAGTGAGGATCGTGAAATATTTATCCAAATTAAATAAATAATTTTATCAAAATTTATGTCTTTGACCCATTTTCTAGACTTCGTAGAACATAAAATGCTCGTTCCTTCTAGATATTTTGTAAACTGCAACATTCTGATAACCACATCACTTGCCGCTGAGCACTGTCATCATCTTGAACACAGTGTGTTCCTAATGCGAAAAATGCTTGTTTAAGCCGTTGCTGTGTGTAGGGTCCTTAGTTTGCAAGGCTCTAGAAGGTCAACTTTCAAAAGAGTTCAATTATTTCAAATATTTCTTTAGTTCAAATATTTCCACTCTTGTTCCCAGCTACAGTTGGTCTGTTTTTTTCTTCTCTGGTTTCAGTGTCAATATGTCAATAATTGTTTACAATTATTGACAGCGTAGGTGCCAAGTTTGAACTTTATATGGGAGTGCAAAATCCATGATGTCACAAAATATGACGTCAAAACCTGTGATTTTTAAGTCTTCTCTTCCATATTTATATGAAAACGTTTAAAAAATTCAGAATAATGGCTTAGTTTTTGTTAACAAAGAACTGCTCAATCAAAAAATGAAAAATTAGCAGGACTCCTGGCCAGAATTGCGGTACTCGCCTGGACTGCCATACTCGACGCCTATCATTGAAAGATTTACATGTGTTCCCGATTACTTTCTTCAGTTGAATTATCAGCAACTTTGTCATTTGGAACAAGGTTTAAGTGCATGTTGCAAAACATGCTTTTTGTGAGCTTACCTTTTTTATGGTAGGTTATGCGCCTGTTTCAAGAAACATGATTATATGTTTGGAGCATGGGACATGGAGTGCTGAGCCTAAGTGCATTATTTTGACCAACTCATTTGCAATTTTTCAAAGAACAAGCAGTGGTGTAAAATGTCTAGTTGCTAATGAAGATGTTTTTAATGATAGAAACTGGGTTGTATCATTATTTTCTTCGACTGATGCTTGCACAGGATCTGGATACAAAACTTTGTAAGTTTTTTGGTATTAAATTCATTTTAATAGTTCCTTTACCACATTAGTCTCATTTGATGTGCCCACAGTTTAATCACAACACGTTTGTTGTGATTGTAACTGGCTTGTCATTATTGCAACAACTACCCAGTAAAAGGTAGCAAAAATAATAAGTCTGTTCATCAGGCAGTTTCAGCTGATCTTGGTCATGCATTGAGCAACCAGCTTATGGATTGATCTGAAACCACTAGAACATATGCCCCATTAACACTTTTAGAGCCGCCTGGTTTCGGCAATTTTCGCAAAAAAAAACAGCAGTTTTCGGTTGCCTCATCAACGCCCTAGCTCCTCCGCCCATTGCGCTAGAGAGCTGTTCAGCGGCTCAAACGGATCGGCCAGTCTAGTAGATTGCACTCGAAAAAAATTTGGGCGTTGGTATGGCAACTGAGAACTGCTGATTTTTAGGCCGAAATCCAAGTACGAATATACCGTAGACTGGCTCTCAAGAAGTTAAGAAATTCGTACTTGAGACTCACCAGAGCAATATTGTGTGCATGTCAAAGTTGAACCACCAGACGCCAGTGCAAAGGTGATGGAACCTGACCAGTGCCGATCTTGTGAGGTTAACCATCTAATTTTCATTTCCTCCACTTATTCTGAATTTTGACCACTTACTGCACAACACAAACATTTTGTATGTTGTAGGCACACATGTATGATATTTTGCTGCTGCAGCATTTTATCTAGTGGACCGATATGCGCAGAGTGGAGCAAGTGTCTATGCCCCAAAGTAAAGCATGCAAGAAACAGTTTAGGTATTTTGCAACAAACTTCAACAGCCTGCTAAAATTGGCTGATTTTTCGATGATGTAGTATTTTCTAATCAATGTAATATTGATTTTGTTTTTGGTGATGATCAGAAACTTATCATGATTTTAGATGGTACTGGCATGAGCAATTTCTTCTAAGACATGTTGGAACTGGCTTGTGTTTATCTGCCAAGGCCAAAAGTGCTGACTCATCGCTGATCTTGTTGCCTTGCAACATTCTTAAAGATCTACAACTGTGGGATTGCGATGTGTACCACCCATATCGCATCATACTTAAGGTAAGATCATTTCAGTTTTTAGTCAAAAAAAAAATAGCAAAACAACTAGCAGAAATTTTCCATTATACAAAGAAAATATAATTTTGAGTTAATCTGTCTCAGTGCATTTTATAAAACTGCTTAGTTTGCTTGATGCTTGTATCAGTATTATCTCATCACGTTTTCTTATTTTTTTGTTCAGGCTCATAACATTTTTCTTCAGCAAGGTAATTTGCAGAATATATACATGGGCATTCACCGGTTGTATATTATAGCACTTCATGCTCAACCCCCCGAAAAAAACTAACCAATTCTAGTGCTTTATAAATTAATCACAGTGCTGGTGAAATTACACAAATATTTATGACAATATATATCTCATTTGGAAATTCACCAAAATATTTTGTTTTTTCCATTCTGAAGTAGTCAACTAATGGTGTAGCTTTATCAGATCAACTAGTGCAGTGGAAAATTATGAAGTTTGCGGTGTATTTATTTTTTTGTAAATATTTTATATCAAAACAACAATTGGAACCTACGTTACCCTGCCAGCAGCTAACATGAGTATTATCAAATCAAAGAGTAGTTTTTCAGAAATCTGTGTTGTCCAGTATCTGCTAATGCAGGGGACTGTGCTTGGAATTGACTCAACATTTGCTGAGTTTGCTCCTCTGTTGCAAGGATGGACTCATTCAAAATCTTACTGGATCACTTTTAACGAAGATCTAGAATCAACTGCAACTATTTGTTCTCATAGAGAAGTAAGTTCTGTTACCAGAAGCAGAAATAATAGTTTTGACACACTCTCATGAGTATTCAAATTTTTCCATCTGCTTTTTGCTCAAAACTCGATTTAATAGTGTTTGCTTTTGCAGAGTAAATTGATCATATAAAAAAACTATTAAAAGCATATGTTTTCGTAACAAATGCATGTGGTTGAGCTAGCACCATAGTTCTTTTTTGTGTAAAGCATAGGTCATACATTTGTAACCCACATGCATGGAATGATGCTCTAGCAGGAATTTTAGTATTTTTATGGCTTGGAGTTGATCTTACATGAGTTATTAGCAGTGCACAAGAAATAAAAATGTATGTAATGACTACCCACAATAGAGGATAATGCAGTGCATGTGTGCAAGAAATTTTTAAGAACAGGTATGAATTCTTTTAATGTGCTCACCACAATAAATACATGCAGTAGGCTATGAGTTTTTAGGAATCAAGAATCTTGATGAAAGTGGCAGCCTGCTGTTAAATCACAATCAGGACAGATGTATGCATTTGTACTCAAACAAATACTCATTTTATGTGAAGGGTAGCCCAATGCTGTTGGTTGTACCTAAAGTATATAATTGCAGACAATATGCTTTGGTTTGATAAATTTATGTCCTTGGTGACAATTTTCATGAATTGTCACCTTGACCAAACCATAGAACTAAAGTGGAATGTTTTATAGACCTCTTTACTGCGATCAATGGGACCAGGCAATCATGTTTGTTTGCGATTTACCTTGATAACTTGCAGACAGCTGAGCTCAAGTCAAACGAAGTGGAGTGTTTATCCACTTGTAGAATCAGTCTATCTCTGTTGACATATCTTGTGACTGATGGGTCATTCCATGTCAGATCAGCCAATGGTGTTCACATCACCATCGCTGATTTGCTTCAAATTTGGTATGTAGGTACAGTAAACCTTGGTTAATCCAGATTCAATTTGACCCACGATGTTATCCGGATGGACCGAAGATGTTTTTTTCTGGCCTGATGTCATTTCAGTACTGAGATATCAGTGAGAATCATTCAACTTGAACACATTTATGACACAACAGCATATTTCTGCAGAAGCAAAACGAATTTATTGATGTATTTACAATGGTACATCAGACTAGTAACTGCCATATCCAGGAAGTTATGAACAATCTTAAGTTCATAATTTTAGATTACTTAGCTGTCAAAATCTGGGATTCTGGACTGACGCAGAGATTTTTGTGACTGGTCCTTAAGCAGCTACTCTATTTGGAAGTTAATGCCCTCCAAACATCTTACCAAGTACAATACATACTCAGGGATAATGCTTCACATGCACACTGAACACTAATCAATGGATTGAAACCCAGTGCGGCGGCATGCCTTCAGCGTTATATGTTCAGCGTGATATATTACGCCCATGTACGACGCAATATTCGTCTGTACGATTGGTCAAATGTTGCGTGAAATTGCGGCCGCTGTTATCATTATCCTAAACGTTCGTTGTTGATCGTGAGCACGTATGTGTTGTGCCTGAAAGATGCCGAATCTTACCTAGAGACCAGTCAGTGCACTCACTTCCCTGAAAATCCGGATTACGAGATGTGAAAAGAGCATATTTTATCCCATATTCGCAGAAATCCAGATTAAAAAATCCAGATAAACTAAAGATTTTTATAAAGAAAAACATAGAAATCATTCGTACCCCCAGTTTTATCCAGTTTTGGCGAAGATCCGGATTAACCGAATCCAGATTAACTGTGACTTACTGTAGTTTATCCATAAAAATGCACATATTTCTAATTTCATCAAAATTTGACCAGTTGTTTCAGAGATATTGGCCTTTGCACTCTTGAATACTTCTGAAAATGGTTGGTACTGCCTAATTTCTAAATGTTATATCTCAGCAACCACTGGTTAGATTTTGATGAAATTAGTATCAATTTGTAGGAAATTATCAGAGGATTTCATTTCTGAAATTACTTTTCATGAATATGCCTGTTGGGAAGAATGACCTTGAACCTTTTGTTTTGAACTTGACTACTCAAAGGGATACTCAATTATTTTTTGAACAGGTAAAGTTACAAAAGTCAAAATCTTTTGAGTTCCGCTCACTCCCATAAAATCAAGCCAATGTGACATGACTTGAATTGTTCTAACAAAAAACATGAGAATATAATACGATTGCATACATATAATCAAAATCAGGTAAATGGATATAGATATTAACAACGGTTGTCTGTGTTATTAATTGTTCTGTTGGTGAGTGTGGTGGCATTTTATGCTTCTTAGCAGTTACTTAAATTGTTGTTCCTAGGTAGTGATATTGAGCAGAAGGCAGTGGTCAAGATTTTCATTCATTGTGCAGATGCAAAACTTGCTCTTTATGAAGTTTATTTTTAAAAACGCAGATTGGCAGCATAAGATACGGACAATTTGCAAAGAGTGGAGAAAATTTTGACTAGAGGTTTTCAGATGTGCAGTCACAAAATATATCTTTCACTGCTGCCTTCTACTGAAGTCTAATTACTCCAGTTGAATCTTGCTCCATCCACATATATGCATGTGTCTTCTATTTCGGTTGAGAATTTCAGTAATGTCTGTCATGAAGAAAGGGTTTTGAGGAAACAGCAACTGTTTGCTGCAATGTTAGTAACCAACTTCTCAATAAACTTAATATATCTGGAATCTTTCGCCTTCCTTTACCCCAAATAAGTTTGCTTCGAATGTCATGTTTTAAAATATCTCACTTATTCTGAAAAGGACGAATAGTAGTGATCAAATCAGAAAGAGTATGTTTTACTCCTTGCAGTTTTACATTCAAGCAGCTGAGGTGTGGCACTTTGTTAGCAAAAAATCCAACAGTTTCCATTTCTTTATCATTTCTAAAAATGCTGAAAATGTCTCTTCCCCGCAAAAGCAGAAAATTACTTGCAAAAGGACCAAAATCTCTGCAAAACTCTTCCCTAACTCATCCATCTTACATGGTTGTGCTCAAGTAAATTTGCATAATTGCATCGCTATTGGCAGGAAAAGATTTGATCACTATTTTCTGGACATGATTCCACTACATTATTTTCACCAGGATAACAGATGTGTGAAACAGATGTATGGTGCAATATAGTCGAATAACAGCTTGACCAGCAATCAATTACACAGTTTATGAGGTGCTGATGTGCCAGAAATATGGCAAAAAGTGCTTGATTTGGGGATAAAAATTTCTGCGTAGAGAAAATAAATTTTTGTGAGGCTGACAAGGTCTGGCCGTCACCCATCCAAAAGTCCCGATTTGGTCCACGATCTACCATTTGAGTAGCCCTGCCCTGTACCATCACATGCCCTCTTTCCAGAAGTAGCAAAACATGTCATTCTACCTAGAGGCCAAAATCTTGAGCATGGCTACATAAGTTGATGAAATTCGACTTGTTTTTGTGTTGGCCTGCACAACCGTCAGTAAAATAGTGAACTTTCTGAACCTCTGGAAATTCAACTTTCAAATGAGCAATTAATATTTATATAAAAGCATAAACTGTGCAGGCATTGTGTTCTGTGACATCACTTACAATGCATACATTCTAGTGTTCAAGAGAGTCGACGATATGCCACAAACAGATGTATAGTCCCCTGTCTATTGTCCCAATGCAAACTTTGAACTTCATCCTGCATGATGTATGAAGTGGTTTTCTGCTAAGTCACCTTGAACAGTGATTTGAGTTTTAGGTTTCACTGACAATTTCAAATGTGTCATATATTTATGCTGTGCCCTTGCAGTATACCTATCTCTTGTCAATTTCATAATCTGACGCGAATGTTTCTACTAACATGAATGTTAGATTCCACGAATTTGGTGCGATCACTGCTAATCCATTGCTGATATGTCACCTCTGAATTTTCTGCATTTTTCATAGCTGTTTTTATTGTTTCTTACCTGCAGATACAACACACAAACACATGCTGAATTACAGATGTTTCACTAGGTCATGTATTATTGCTTAACACAGTGTGTAGCCTTCAAGTCCGAGACAAAACCTGAAACATTTGAGACCAAGGCTCGCAAAAATGGGTCTGAAGACTCAATCACTGGCTTCATGTTTTGGAAAATTGCATAGAATAGACAAATCTGAAAAAAAAGTGTTTGGCATGGCACAATGACATGCGATGAAGTATACATGGAAAGTTTTATGGCTGAAGTTAAAGAGCAGAATCAAATGAATGCAGTAATACTTGTTGAATATACCAGACGCGTTTCCTGCAGGCTGGTACACGTGTCACAGTTTGATTAGCAGTGAAATTAACATTTAAAAAATGGTTTGATGCAAATTTATTAATATGCAGCAATTTCGAGTGCAAATTATGATAAAACAAAGAATATTACATTTTCCAAATTTTAGTATGTTATGGAGATAGTGTCCAAGTTTATTTTTAATGTTAAATTTTTTGCATTACAAGAAGATCCAAATGGCCAAAGTCAAGCTCAAAACAAAAGGCTAAAGGTCATTCCTCCCAACATGCATATTCATAAAAACTTCATAAATGAAATCCTCTGACAATTTCCTAAAAATTGACACTAATTTCATCAAAATCTACCCAGTGGTTGCTGCGATACAGCATTTGGAAATTACGCAGTACCAAAGATTTTCAGCAAAAATCCGTAATTTCAAAGGCCAATATCTCAGGAACAACTGGTCAAATTTCAATGAAATTAGAAATGTGTGCATTTCTATGCATAAACTACCTACATACCAAATTTGAAGCAAATCAGTTATAGTGGTGTTGAAAAGTATAAATGTTTTGGTGATTTGATATGGAATGACCTGATCTTCAGAATATTTATGTTTTTTTCAACTACAGAGACCAGTTGGTTTTTGAAAAAACACTAACCAGAACCTAAATTGTTCATCTCCTGGGTGTGTATATTGAAGTTGCTGCACTCATATACCTTGTTATGGTGTTTCGTGGTCCATCTCAACAATAGTTTTAAAAGTCGAAATGTGGAAAAAATTTCTTTGCCATTTATGTCATTAACGCAGTATTTCTCAGGTGTAGAAACTAATGCCTCTTTGCTGATTAGCAAAAAAATACATTATATTTGTTGCTGCTACTCCACGTCATGAGGTATTCAGGTATGAGATGAAGAAGTAAAACTCATTAACGCATCTTTTTCTTACAAACATGCAAACCATTTTTTACATATCTCTAACCAGTGCTTAATTTGATTTGTTAAGGCAGGTATATGCCCTTCCCTAAGACTGCCAAATGTTACACCGTTGCCATCAGTGTGTTCTAGCTCCTCTGTTCATATGTGGCAAAACTGTTCGCTGCATTGTGGTAATGAAACAAAATCTTCCAGTAAGTTTTTGTTGTCAATTCATATGTTTTCATGTTTTATTTTTGATGTTAGAATGCAATGTTTGATCTATGAGATTATATGAAGGAATCAATTGAAGCTTTGTTTCGAATTTTAATTCTCGTTACGGAGTTTATCATGAAAGATATGTTTATGTATCGAAACTGCCGATGGCTCCGCAATAAACTTTATCAAAGATTCTTTTATCAGTAGTACCTGCTTGTTTTTCCAATATCAACAGTCATCAATCTTGAAAGCCTTGTGCCTATCAATCATGTCCAACCTTCTGCTAACTTCTATTTGCACCCTAGCTTTTTCTCTCAAAAACTACCCTATGCCCAGCTTCTTTTCAGTATAAAAAGTTGCCATCTTATATTTCAATTCAACAGGTAGCATTTAAACTACAGTTCAAAAAGTTCTCACTTATCTAAATGCCATTCTGTGGCGAGCAGTAATTGTCACAGCAGTGATGCACACAAGTGAATCATGTCGCAATTTATTTGCACAAGAAAACTAGTTTCAGGTTTTTTAATACATCTTCAGTCCTGCACTGCCAGTATAAAAGTTACCAGTGAATGTCGACATTGAAACAAATGCAGAAAAACTACGAATTGTTGCTATGAACAATTCGCAAGAGCAGATTAATTAAGCCAATCACAAGTTATGCTTCCTAGAACTTTCCAACCATAGGTGCTGCTGTACTGTGATCTGCAAATGCAACGGCCATTAGCACTACTGATGGACAAGGAAAACACTTGTGGTAGCAAGTGCCTCACGACAAGCGAACAAGGTAATCAACAGAACGCAGCTTCTTATTACATCCTACCTTAAGTAGTTGCTTATCACAGACTTTCGCTCTGACGTGATTTTGTACTCTAAATCGGTTAATGAAAAAAAAGATGCAGGCCATATCAAATGTACACGCAGGTTCCCCACCCCTGCCTTAAAGTTACAGCAGATTTGTTCTTGTACTCCTGAATGCGTGAAGATTTTATCTTAGAATCAGGCTGTTGAAGCAAAGCCGAAGGTCTATCCAATTTACCAGGTTGCTATACAGGTGTTTAAGGGTTCACTGTGATATATCTAAGGGTAGTCCCCAGTTAGGAAAACTCCAGATGAAACCTGTTTTCATGGTTGTTTGTTTGGCAGTTTAACCTATCAATTCATCTCACGCTGGCACCCATCAACAGCAAAAGACACTTCATTTCATCAAAATTATATCTGACCATGAACTCGATTGTAACCACGTAATGTGTTCATTTGATGACAGAAGTCTGTTCGTAAACATTCTTGTTGATTTCACTGTAAATTTGTTTTTTGTCTGATTTTTCACCTTACTGTTTCCACTACATGGTAGTTTTATTACTGCAAAGTTACTTCCGTGGAATGCGTGCATTTGTATGATCTTGCCATAGACAAAAATGCCTCTTGATATTTGTAATGATATGTTTGCAGGGATCATTAACAACTAGGCTATCCATCAGTTGGTCGCATAGAAAAATATTTTTTAAAACAGGTCACAGATCAAAAAGTTTAAGAAGCCCTGATGTAGATGATATGTTCTGTATGTTTGATTCCAAAGACAAGATGATCAATTCTTGTATAATTTAAACAAAGTCCATTCAAGCAGATTCTTTGCAAAAGAGGTAGAAGCAGACAAACAGCTGGCATATTTGGATGTCCTTCTGTCAAAAATACAAAAATAGTGTAATTGAAAGTTTATTCCATCGCTCCTATGAAACTTGCAGCTCTTATCAATTGATCCAAAAAGAATTCCAAAATATTCAATCCTGTTTTCTTAGCAATGGATACCTGGACTGTTTTATAGACAAGCAAATCAAAATATTTCTCAATTGTTATAAATACACTCATTCTAAAAATAAGCAATAAAAGATGACTGATATTCGAAGCATTCTTTTCTGCATGCGTTACTTTGCTTGAAACATCACTACAACTAGAAAAAGAATCGTGAAACTTTTTTCAAAAATATCTGAAAGAACTTGCCCATCTGTCTCTCATTCATAAAACACATACAATTGGAGTCCATTTAAAGTACAAGGACAAGCAAGCACATCTAGAACGATGCAATGTGGCATACAAACTTAAATGTTAATGTGGTTGTTCTTATATTGGAGAAACTCAAGAACTTTTTACTTTCATTTGGATGAACACAATCCTTCAAAATCTAACCACCAAACTACCAATGTAGTCAAACATTCATGCACATATCCAGATCATTTCATGGACTTTAAAAATGACCTCATTTGTGTCACACTGTCTTTTCTTGCATCACAGAGCCTTCAGGTTTTGAATTGCTGACATTGCCAAGTGTTGCTTTATTTTTTTGACTGAAGATGGATTAAGAATAATCCAAAACATCTCAAAATAAAACATGTATAGTTTTTTGAAGGCTTTTAGTGTTATTAAGTCCATGTCAATTTCTGTGAGGTACTACACCAGTTGTCATATCGATGCACAGTTTTTTACCCGTTTCATATAAAAAAATTTTTGTTTCATGCATATTGTGTGATGAATGGTTTGCACAAGTTAACATGATAGTGGAATGTTTGCTTTGTTTCTTGTCATTGAACCCAGTGAAACTGACTCGCAAGTTTTTGGCAACAAAAATTATTCTTTTGAATCATTATCTACAATGAGCATCAATGCATATTGGATTAAATTATGCCAACATAAATTTGAGTTAATACTGCATGAAAAACTAAGTCATACCACCAGGTTTTTCATCATTGTTGGTCAGTTAATATTTCTATGTCATGTACTTTTTATAGCTTCAACGATATAGCAAAGCATTTTAGTCACAATGGATGGATAGTTATAGCCGCTTTTTTGTTTTCAATTTTGTAGGCTAAAACTCTGTTGCAGTAGCTAAGTGATGCTAAAAGTGTTACTTAACACCTTTGGTACATGGGGTTTTCCCTGAGAGAATATGCTGGGTACAAAGTAGTGTTTGAAAGTTTACTATATAAGTACCAGTTTCCTAACACACTTTGCAGTTAAAACCTGAGCAAGCGCATCATTTGTTAAATCCACCGTTTCTCTTCATAGCTTATTATATCAGTACACAAACTTTCAAGATGAAATGTGCCAATGTGTGCAAAAACATAGTGAAGTTATGTAGACTAGAAGTAAGAATTTTTGTGGAATCAATGTTTTAACAAAACTTGTTTTCTGGATAGAGCTTTTCTTTTAATTTTTCACCTTTACCCAATGAGTAAAACCATGGGCAATACCCATGGTTATGAAACTCTGAAAATAAGTAGCATTGCTTATTTTCAAACTGCTTTTTATGAGCATTTCTTTGCCTCCCAATTTTATCTCACCCCACTTTTTTACTTTAGGTCAGATCTCTGCAAGCACTTGGTGCAGACCAACAGGAGTGTGGGAAGGCATCAACTCAGCACAGTGTGCAAAAGATTGTCCTTCATTAGCTGGTGGAAAAGGGATTATTTATTCATCATCCGTGTAATTTTAAGTTCATGTTGAATTTTAAATTAGTATTGCAAATAATATGAATTTGTGTTTTACTTTCTTTCCATTGTGAACATGTGTATGTTTTATTGAATCAACAGGTTTTAAATGGTCTGGAGGCCTGTGTATCGCTTATCCTACCTTCAAATGTGCACTGCCGGTGTACGAATATGTTGTACCTAAAAATATCACATCAGCTGCTAGCTTTGCACCACCTTACAACTCCATAACTCACCAGTTGATTGTGCTAGAGAGCTGTTCAAACTCTTAAAAGATGCAGCAAGTATTGAAGTTTTTTTGTGGGTGATGTCATAAGTGGGGTAGGTTTTAGGCCAGTATAATCAGCTTGCATACTTCAAAAGGCTATAGAATGCTGAAAATCTTTCTGTCTAGGAGTAATTTGCCAGTATCATGAGCATTGATTAAAAAGACTAGAACTGTTTCACTTCCAGAAAGCAAGGATAAGCCCATAAACTTCATCAAAGCCAGTGAAGTCTTCACAAAGATGTTCATGTTTATTCTATGATATTTCAGATTCATCTTAAAGATTGATGCAATGTAAACAGTTCAAAACCAAAAGAGTGTGTGGAGACAAAAAAGTTACAAAACTAAGACTGCTGGAAAGAGGCTGTCAGCACTGATTACCACAAGTGATGCATATTGCTAACAACATGGTAATATCCCAATAACTCATAAAAAAATTTATACAATAATTAAAATTTGTACATGATCAATTAAATACTGTAACACCTTTGCTGCTGGTAGTTTTGGGTAAAATATCGGTTTCTAGCATATCTCAGAACTCCATAATTCACCAAATAATTGTGCTGGAGAGCTGTTCAAACCCTCAAAAGACTCGACGAGTCTGCTGTGAAAAAAAATTTTTGGATTTCTGTTGTTTTTGTGAGTGATGTCATAAGTTGGGTAGGTTTTTGGCCATTTTGACTCAGGTTACCTGGCCCTGGGCCCAAACCGCTAGACGGAAGTATTATGCTGAAGTTTTTAGTGTAAACTAGGCTAGAATCCGAGTCTTGAGTCTCTGATTGACTTTCTAAGGTTCCGGGTTCAAAAGTCAATGGCCTTAAAACTGCAAAATAATTACTCCCTAATTAGATAATTAGTTAAAGTGTTGTTTTTAGACAATAACTTTTGAACCAGAAACACTGTGAATAAATTAAGAATGGCATATAATTTGAACTGGTGGCAAGAGGCAACTACTGATTTTTCGGAAATGGGCATAGAATGTTTCAAAAATTACATAAAAATTTGCCTATCAGACATCTCTAGCACTGCCCTATGTATATTTGAAAATAAACAAAGAATTCTGTGTTGATCTCAAGCTGTTCTTGTATGAACAGATAACAGTTTTTTTGAGGTTCAATGCATTGCACATAGCTTTGTTTGTGCATCTGGGTCCATTGTGTCTTGAGTCTTGTCTGAAGCTGCGTTGTGGCTTTAGGTACATGATTTAATTTAAAGCTTTTGTTGGGTTGCGACTACCAAGGCAGGAATTCAAATTCATTTGGGACTGACCAGTGTGAGAATTCCAATGACATTGTGTTTGGTAGTTTTGAATTGCTGGCATTGCTGTACTGTTGCTTTATTTCTGATTAAAAATGAATTGAAAGCTGATCTGGCACCATCTAATATAATAAATGTAAGAATCAAAATATCCCTTGGTCTATTTCAAGCTTAAAGAAAAGAGTACTGTCATTGTTATTTCAAAAAAAACTTGGGTAATTTACTTTAACACTTTGGCGTCCAGCAGGAATCAGGGATTCTCGCGCCAAAACAACTGGATTACACATGGCTTTGCGCGCGCTTAACTCAGGTACCGAAAGTGCTAGAGAGCTGTTCGAAGGCTCAAAGGACGCGGCAAGTCTTCTAGTCTGCACTCGAAAAAAAATTTTTTGATTGGGGGTTGTGGATTTTTTGTGAGTGACATCCTAAGTGGTGAACTTTTAGGGCACCTTGACCCACTTCACCTGGCCCTGGGCTCAAACCATGAGATGATAGTATTTCGCTGAAGCTTTTATTGGAAACTAGGCTACAATCTGAGTCTTTTGATACTTTGGATGACCTGCTGGGGTTTCAGGTTCAAAAGTTATGATCTAAAGTAAACAAAATATTTGACAAATTAGATAATTAATTAATTTGTTTATTTTAGATCAACTTTTGAACCAGAAACGCTAGAAAGATGATCAAAGGTTCAAAAGACTCGGGACTCGGCCTAGTTTCCAATGAAAACATCAGCAAAATACTTTGGCCTA
>Ga0210059_1005788_pt1 | contig 19844 bp, 14 predicted proteins | sample Ectturendosymbi2_FD_188042 | JGI IMG/M metagenome (GOLD analysis project Ga0210059, IMG submission 188042) | Ecteinascidia turbinata endosymbiont from Florida, USA - Sample 2 (SPAdes) (version 2) | ecosystem: Host-associated > Tunicates > Ascidians > Unclassified | place: Key West, Florida... | reverse complement strand
AGGCGTGATGCACGAGTAGTTAATCATACTCCACATAACTAATGGAAGATTATTATGAAAAAGTTCCAAGGGAAAATCGAGTAAAACGTTCTATTTGGTCTGTTTTTATCAACCTGCATTGTGCAGACAGTGTTTGCTAGTACCATGGACTTCGTGTCTGATTGCAAGTATTCGCATTAAAGAAAACCGAAAATATTCATAGGCCCATTCAGTAGTAATTACTTAAACTGGCGGGAAGCCAAACTTGTAGACAAATCATAATGATACTTAACGCAACATCGGAAGATAGAGTTGCATTCCTGTATCGCTTCTGAATCGCGACAATTTCCCAAAGGAGTAATTTATTTAAAACAAAAATTTTCATCGCGGGGGGCCCCCTCGGAGCGGGGGGCCCGGGGCAATTGCCCCCGTTGCCCCCCCCTTAATCCGGCCCTGGGTCTACGTCAGGGGTCACCAACGTGGTGCCCGCGGGCACCAAGTCGCCCGCAAGGACCAAGTAGGTCGCTCGCGAGCTTGTTCTAAAAATAACAGTAGCATGATCAATGTCTTCACATTAACGAATATCAATACTAAAATAATTAAAGATAAATTGTGCGAAATTTTTCTTTCAAAAAGGTGTACCAAACTAGTAGCCCTTCGCATCAATCTGTACACAAGAAGTAGCTCGCAGTTTCAAAAAGGTTGGTGACCCCTGGTCTACATTTTTTATAAGAATAACATCTGTTTTTTCTTCTATCCGTGTTAAAAAAAAACAAACACACTGCACCTATATAGTATGTGTGGCGGCATAAAGACTAAACCACAACGTGAGAACCACGTTGCAACTCGCTTACCACGGCTGTAAAAATCTCACACACACGAGCAAAACACGTCAAGTAAAACGCACCCAAATCGTTGTAACTGTTGGGTTCACGATTCGTGTTTTTCTTACTTTTTCACGCTGCTAAGAATCGAATGCAACTAAACTGTCGCGTGAAAAGATGTGAAGTTTGAAAACCAGAACTGTCGCCAGAAGGTTTGAATAGGGGGTTCAAATTTGTGCAAGGGGACTTGACATTCTGAAAATTTGGCAAAATCTTTACTGACTTATAGTGTTTCATATTTAAATTTGGAACGGCTGAGCTCACCAATGCCCACCGTGGCGACTGGGCTAGTTTAAATTTCGCTTATGCTGTCATTATTGAAATACGTATAAAGAAATAAAAAGCTACCAGCATCGAATCAAGTAAGGCTGAAAATAACAAAGTAAACAGTTAAAAAGGTTTTGTCCTGCCTTCTCCATAACAAAATTATCTAAGAATTCATGTGTTTGCCTACGTTTGCCACTTTTAATGTAGCGAATACTTAGTGTGGACAACCTCTCCTGGAACATTTCTACTCTTTAATTAATTTTTAATTCTTTTGAATCTTGAAAAGGATCTTTCCCCTGAGCAGTTAGTGACCATCAACCTAAGAAATAAGGCTCCGTGTGGTTGGATAAACTAAGAACCACTATATAATCTAAGGCATCAGACCCAAACGCGCTTTTGGCATTTTTTACTGTTTCCCTGTCTCGTTGGGAGTTCTGCGGTTGCCAGTTGCCAAAGTGGCTTTTGCTTGCTATTCAAGCTCATCAAGATCTTCTCTGATTTGCTTAGCATGGGAGCAGTACAAACTTGCGAAAGTACTCAATAGCAATCTGATTTCTGAATGACTTTACTGAAGAAAATTCAAGTGGAAAGAAATCATATGTAAAAATAACAATCGAGCTTTACGCGATACAAACGCTGACAAAACTACTGTATTGCTCAGTCGCCTAAGAAACAACTATGCTTATATTGTAGGATACTGCTGCTAGCCCTACGCATACCTCTTATCTGCACTACAAACTTGCTTTGATCAGGTGCAGTGACGTAACTAGAGGTTTGAGCCATGCGGAAACTTAGCTGAAGGGACCCCACCGGCTAACACTCAGAAAATAGTTGAGAAACAATAGCAAATCCGGTATACAACGGCCATACAAAAACCCGAAATCACCGGAAAACACTCCGAAAAACGCAAAAAAACAACAATCTACTGCAATCAAAAGAATATTAGATACCAAACTACAAGCTAGGTAGGGGCTCGGTTTGTATATTTAGCTTGGCAGGTGGGGCGGTTTTCACCCCTGCCACCCGTCAGTTATGCCACTGATCAGGTGCATTTCAAACATGGACAGCCACAAGTTCTTTTGATAGAGTCACATGTAACAATCGGTACGATTTAGAAAACGCAGGACGCAGCCAGCGTGCTTTGAGTATATCGACACAGTAGTTGGCATGCGGCTTGACCAAACGTCATATTGAGATTCATGGAAGCTTGTTGGAAGACTCTGGAGTTATCACCACGAAAGTTGAATAAAACTAAATTTCGTGAATAATAATTAAGACATAAATTTTTGACGAAGTTTAATTTAAGTGATCATATACCGGCCACTGACTCTATGTGTACCACAGTTTGTTGGAGGCCCGTTGGATCTTGAGGCCCTAGGCTTAAGCCAATATAGTCTATAGGTAAATCCGGCTCTGCATACATCAAATCTTCCATTCCATACTGCCATTCCATACCGATTTTTTCCTTCCATTCCATACTGCCATTCCATACCGATTTTTTCCTTCCATTCCATACCATCGTATGCCCTGGTTCCAAGAAGCAGTCGCTAGAGAGCTGCAAATCACTGTTTAGGTTAGGGGTGGGCAAACTTTTTGACCCGCTGACTGCATTTTATTTTAAAATCTGATTGTGGGAAGGGTCGTGTGCGGATGGATTGCTTATGCAAAACAATTATCTTTTAATTCATTTACGTAGTTTTTCATGGTTCATATCGCAGGACTTAGTAAAAGAACAAAAAATACAAAAATGCTTAGTCATTACCCATCGCATAGCAAATGTTAGTTGGTACGGGTAAGCCTACCATTAATACTGTAGAGCAGTGGTTCGCAACCTCTGTAGCAGGCCTGTAACTACGGGTTGAGCCCACCATGAAAAATATTTCGCCTCCCCTGGAAAAATGTGCTGGACATAGCTTAATTTAATTTAATTTATTTGTTTGTGAGCAGACACGAAGTCCATAGTATGAACACACACACTCTGCAGAACGCAGGTTGATAAAAACAGACAATACAGAACGTAGTACAAGACATTGAAGCCGGCGAAATCACAGGGTTACAGAATTAAAAATTTGCGCCCCTCTCAGAATACTTTTACCCCCCTGGTGTCCCATGCTGGTTACAGGCCTGATTTGTAGTGACATGGAATCTTTTATCGATTTTGCTGAAAGCTGTGAAACTCCTAATAAAACCAGTTGATACTGTTACGTGCAAGTGGTCTCTATTTTAAAATCACCTGCTTTGCGCGCCAAAAATCATCAATGATTCATGCGATTTATCAAGTAACACATTGACATTGTTGCATAACAACAGAAATGTGTAACGCCAGATCTTGTGTTGCCCTGTAGCCCGGATTCTAGAGTTGCGCTCATTCGTTGCCTTTTGGAAAATAGACCACCACGGAGGATATTTTGGTATTTCGTTGTTTTGCTTTCACCTTGTACATACAAAGTTCATAGACTCCTAAAAATTCTCTCTGGACCACCGGCCGGGGGTCTACCGACTATGGACCCCCGGTTGGAAGCCACTGCTGTAGAGGAACACACACTGAAACAACCCACCAGCAAGTAGCCTACTGCGTTTGCTCGCAAAAATGAATCGGTGTCATTTAATATAATTTGTACACGCTCAGGGACCGACGCCGCCGAAAGACCTTAACGAGCTGTAGTATCGCGCATGGCTGGTTCAGGACAAGCATCCAAACTGATTGTTTGCCTGCCGTATGCGCTTACATCATCAATGACTAAATTGTATTGAGCATCAACTACCGCAAACGAAACAATGCTGTCTTTCTGTGTTGAAAAAGTGAGAACCTGAATTCGATGATGCTTGCGGGAAAGCATGCTTGCCATCAATTGATCCAACGCAATGTGCAAAATTCCAAAAGCATTTGTGATCTTTGGCAATTTTGGGTCTGATCTTTTCATTGTAGATAGCATTACTCTTGGTTGCAAATCTTGCCAAATAACGCAACAGATTTCCGGTGCTATTTTTCTAACTGTAAATCGGTTCATCTGGTATGAAGAAGTGATGGTAAAGCAACTGTTGCCAGCTGCAAGTAATCTGAAATCAGTTCGATTTCGATTCTCAACAAAATTGTTAACATTTTACTGCATCAAAAACAGTGAATTTTGTTCACAAACAGTGTAGTAAACGGGGCATGGACTCCATTGTTGGACCGGGAATATCTTTGTACGGGACAGTCAAAGAAGTCTGTGAAGACGCGCCTGCGTCATTTAAACAAAGCTATTTTTTCGAAACATAGCATCAGGTATGAGCGTCCGCAGGGGGGCAAAAGGGCATTTTCCTTCCTGGAAATGGGGACTAAGAACAGAAAATTTCTAGAAAACCTGAAGTCAGCACCTTAGTTCCGATTAATCGATTTAATCTAATTCTTGCAGTATACGAGGTATTTGCCGATATGACACTCACACTGCACAAGAGCCAGGTTAAGTGTTCTGGTGTCATGTAATGATGAGTTTGCAGTTCACTCATGTCCTTTTCTTTGCCTGCAGATTGCGTAACAATAACATGGCAACAACTCTTCAAAGCTCCACTTGATGTTAGGGTAGTAGGCGTTTTGCCGCATGTGACTGTTGAACGCATACATCTTGGCAGGTAATACAGCGGGACAGTGACTGTTGAAAGCTGTAAGCCACGTATAGTTTCATACTATGTGAAAACAAGCAGGGGTGAATCTGCAGCAATGCTTCCATAAGTTTTAAAAATCCATTGTTAGTGCGAGACGGTGAATGTGACCGATGTGCTTGAGTGAATAGCGTAGCCAAACTATACTTAAGCAGGCTTCTTTTCGCACATTATAAAACTACGTGGCTTGTTAGAATGCGTTTATGCAGGCTTGTAGGAATACGTCGTTAAGGTTTAGTTCTGACTTCTGAGTGAGTACTGAGTGCAAAGTTATATTTTCTGTGGCGAGTTTTCATAATTCATCTCCTCAACTTTTTAAAACCTGCGTGGTGTTCTTACTTTAGTAAGTTGTCCTGTAGTCGTGTCAACATACAGGTCTACTTGTCCGATTTATGTGTGTTGAGCATTTATGCATGATGTGCGTTCACTGTGAAAAAAATCAGCAAAGACAAGCAAGGTTTTATTCCAAAGATGACTGATAGTTTTGAATGAGATCGCAGACATTTGTAGCTCTTGTTTTTAAGTGAAGCTGACAAGTGTTGCTATGTAAAACAAAGTCATAATTTGAAGTTTCGTTAAAGACCATGGCAATTTGCTTCCTTGAAGAGAAGTACCCTCATTTGAAAATCTGCAGACATGGGCGTCGGAAAGATTTTTTTGGGGGGACACTAGGGGATTTTTCCAACATTTTTCTAGGGGGGACCAAAAGTGGTGAAATTTCGGTTTTCCCACACGAAACTAAGAAACAACGTTTTTTTGCTGAAATTTTCAAAATTTACGAGGGGGCCAAGGCACCCCTGTCCCCCCTTCCGACGCCCATGTCTGCAGATAACTTATTGTGTAAAATTATCGTATACGATAATATCTCAGCTTATTGCTGCCAACGAAATGCATTTTTGACTGTTGCCGTAACATGGGGTATTTTCTTTATGGTATAGAAAGGGTAAAGCGTTTTGTGAACGTCCATTTGCATAGCATCACCAGCAATCTGGAAAGGATAAGTAAAATGTCGACGTTGCCTCACCTGAAAAAATGTCTACCGACGCCCATTGCATCAGGATGAATTTCTGATCACGTTGCGTTTCCTTTCACGAGAAAATAATATCAAATTCTTTCACCTAATTAATCTTTTTCTCTAGAATATGATGCACCACTACCCAGAATCTTTGCTTTTTTCTTCGTGGCTACTTTTCAGCCTGGCTGATCGCAAGCGTAAATTAACCTTGACAACATCTGACTTTCACACTGCGTTGTGGCTTTCGATTTCCTTGGCAGCTCGGTGGTTAATGTATTTGCAGCACTTGTACTCAGATTTTTTGTTAAACATTTTTGCCTTTCTTCTGCATGTAGAAAAATGCAGTGTTTTGTCAAGACACATTGTCCCAAAAAATTGGAATTGCAATGAAATTCATGAATAGCGCATAAAGTAAATTCTAGTGCTTAGTCTACATCTAATATCTGATCAATACAACTTGATTCATATGGCGGATTTGCTGAAAAAATAAATATCCCGAATAATGATGGAGTCAACTGTAAGTTAACGATCAGTCGCTTTTAGGCAAAAAATTTATTTCAAGGTTAATTGGAAAATTTAATTGCGCAATTGCGATTAACGTATTTGAAACAATAAATGTCAACAAAGTTTAATCCATTAAAAGGTAAATTTCCAAAAAGGCGAACCATCCCTATATCGCTTTTCCCAAGTTTGCTACTGCAGAGATCCAAATGTTCATACTGGTGTGACGCATATAATTCTATACAGTGCTGGATGAAGTAAGAAATGAGTCTAATTTGCGAAACCCACCTGTGTTAGTCACTGCTTTGTTGTATTTAGCGTTCAATAATATTTTAGCCTTGAAGTATTTCTAAAGATGTAGCCAACATGAGCATAAACGTTTGCGCCTGTCTTGATGTCACCTCAGAGATTGTCGTCTATACTGTGTTTCTTTTGCCACTGTGCTATTATCGTAGATAAGCCATGCATGTTCGCTGATTAGCAAGTTCGATACATGTGTTTTTGCAATTCTTTTACATCGTAGCAGGCAAATACAATAGGCCTGTTACACGCGTTCCAAAGTAAAATCTGTGTATGTGTTTGTACTTACAGGTTCAACGCCGTGGCTTGAATTGCATTGTCAGAAATTAGAGGAATGATTGTAATGTATGAAAAAAAACACGAAGAAATGCGGTGTTTTTGAATGAACCGTCACTCACGAGCAAAGAAATTTTTACGCCAAAACAACAAACAGTTGTTTGTCCTGCAAAGTAGCAATGAACGGCAAAGCAATCCTCTGCAACAATCAGAAAGTAAAAGATGACGTTCGATTTTGAGCAAATGTGGATGTTGTTGCATTCATAGAATTCATTGTTCCGTAAATTTGTCTGATCTGCACGTCCACGAACTGTCAAATGAGATCACTGACTAATTAGCGCTGTACGAGTGAGCGATTTTTAAGTGGTTTGCTCATTCTTTCTCTGTGTTTGAAATACTTGAAAGATCTTAATAATCTTTAAACCAATTAGAGCAAGTCGATCAGTAGAACTCAGAAAATTGCAGTCGGAATGCTTGCTTTGTACTGGAAAGCACTTAGGCATGCAGGCGATCAGAGTCCCTTTGCACAGCTTTGCGATTCATAAGGTTTTGCAAGCGGTTTTTGTTTGGCTTGTACACTGTCATACGTGAAACGATGAAGTTTCATGAAAAGCTGCAATGGTTGCACTTGAGGTGGCAAGAAAAGTTTTGCCGTGGAAGCAAGAAAATTACGCAGGCAGTTAAACGATGTGTTGTTTTCAACATTGAAAAAAAAGGTATATAGTGTCTTTCCGTATGACACAGTAAAGCAGCTGGAGCAGACTTTTGGTCAAACGGCTAGTCACTGCAGATAAAGAAGTTGTTCGCAGCTAAGAATATTCGTTTGCCTTTGACAATTTCCACATCATTTTCCTGCAGAGCAACAGCAAGTTTGAGTGTTAAAACTGTTTTATGAAAAACGTAGTAAACATGTTTTAATGTTTTAAACATGATTGGAAACATTTTGTAAACAGCAGACGAGAAAATGATTTCTGCAGTGACGTGCGCTCCTGCAAAAATTTTTGATCAAACCACTGTACCATGATTCACATCTTTCTTCCATATCTATAATACAGCTTGCAACTAAGAAGTATAGAAACTTCACTTTAAATTCGTTACAATATAAATTTGCAATATTTAATGAGAAGCGTGGTTTTACCGAATGTACACGTTATAAAGTTGATTTAAAAGTCCTTGGATCACGTGCTAAAATCAAATTTTCAGTTTTCCTTGCAGACCCATGCACAATTTTTGCGGCAACTTTACGCACACTTTCTTTAGGGTTACTTTTTTGACAGTGAAGCTTTTCCGATTGAAGCACCGGAAATTTCATGTCTTGTATTTAAATCCTTGGTTTTTAAAACTTTTTGATTGTTTCGTAAGGAACTAAAATTGCGTGAAAAACACAACCAAGAAAAACTGAACGTGGCATGTTACTAAAACTACGCAATAACTTACGTTTCTCGACCATCAATAACAAATCATTTAAGTTTATAGCTGACTCACCGCATGAACTTGCCCGTTATCTTTGGTAATGAAAACGCAAAAAATCAAGTGGAACCGACAAAATTTTACCAAAACAAACAACAAAGTAGCTATATTTTTGCAACTATGGAAATTACTGTAACAGTGCAGAATATGCAAAATTATGCGACATTACAGAAACAGTACGTATTTTGGCGTTTATTGTGCTTGATCATGACGTGGTTTACGCATGTTTTTTCAAAAAATGCAGTATGAAATACAATGGACAAACTACAGTTGAATTTTAATGCAGGTAATGTACAAATAAAAAAGTTCTTACATTTTCGGGGTTAGCTTTGACCGTTTGGGATCTTTTTTCTTCAAAGTTTTCATCAACTGAAGGTGAACTCAAAACATCGGTCCAAGCAAGCGGAGCGTTGCTTGTGGGGAGGTCGTCGTTGCATGGGGCATGCAGAATGTTACGATGCACAAAAGGACGCGTACAGAATTGCTTGGATCCCCAAACTCTACAAACACGCGCATGTGAAAATAGTGATGCCAAACACTCGTACTTGCTTTCGGCGGCGTTACGCTGTTACACTGGAACTTCAAAAGCTCAATCATAGCCAGTGAGCAACTCCAAAACTAACTTTAGCCTCGCAGAAAGCTTCTGAGGAATTTGTATGCTTGTTTCTGGTTTCATGCCTTTCTGGATGATTAGAACTTGCCCGTATTTATATTTCCACAGTTGTAAGCCACAAAAATGGCGCAAGTAAATCGATTACAGTTTATGTCACAGGACAGGAGTAACTCCACAGTTGATTTCACATGCTCAATCATAGTCAGTGAGTTACTCCATTAGCCTTTCAAGTAACTTCAGCCCACAGGTGAAAGAAGCAAGGAATCGATCGCCAATTTTTTTTGCAAATTTTTAATAGGGAATTTTAATCCTGTGGAGTGAAGCTACTTGAATGCAGATATGTGCAAGTTTGAATCATCGCAAAAAGATGAAAGCAGAGCCCAGTCGGCTGATTCCTCGAAAGCCTATAGAAAACCTAGAGCTATTATTTGTACATTAGCCTTTATGCATAAGTGAGAAGACTCGCTGATGTATCCGGTGACGCAAATGGCTTAATGGTCAGCAGTAATGGCTTTTGCAAACTTCAGCGCATCACATTTGCTGACATAATCATTTCTGCACATGTAAGATACAGTCTAATCGTTGAACTTAAACATTTTGGCGATAAAGATTTTGCTATGGTAATGGCTGATTGCACATGCTAATTTTTCATACTACTGCAAACGTACAAATAAGTATTAGATAAATAAAACCATAGGGGCAGCCAGAAAGGGTCACGAGGCCTATGTCTCCTATTTCGGAGACAAAAATGTGCAAAATAATGCATTAGTGAAGGAATTTTTTATGTTTCATATTTTTCAATTGAAAACTCATAAAGTTTGTGATACTTCTGCAGATTCATTAAGTACTCCATAGGCCCTAAACTTTTGCGTCGCCCCAATCAAAATTACTGGCTTTACCTCAACGTAAAATCCAAGATTCGTAAACGTGAAGATAAGTTACGGGCTTTTTACCAGGGTAAAATTTTTCCTACAGTTTGGTAACAAAAAATCCTGAGAAATGAAACCAATATTTGTATTCCTGTGTATTATTGCTTTGAACACTGCTGAGACTTTCAGAGAAAGCAAGAAAGTATTTTCAAACTCTGGCTCGAGTCATCTGAGCAAGATATTTCGTTCACGCAGAAAACTACGGCGACAAAGTGAAGATGAGCCTAGCGCCTCTCCCAGTCGGGAGTATTTCGCTCAACCTTCAAACTCATTTTCGTCGTATCCTCGCAGTCAGTCATTGAGCAGTTACAGTTCCTCTCTTACTGCTTCGTCGTCCAGTTCCCAAACGTCATCGCTGACTGGTAGTTTTCAGGCTTTTCCTGATCGCATTCGCTATTCAAAGCTAGCTGATCCGTCATCTAATCCTAAACCTTCTCCAAAGACTGTTCTTTCAGCTGCGCAAGCCAAAAGCAATTCTCGTAGGCTGCAGTCCACTTCCAGTGGTGGAAGCAGGCATTCAGGTTATGGATCGAACTCTCGCAGCAGGTATGATTCGACGTCTCGTAACGGGTACGGATCGGCGTCTACCAGCCAGCATGACTCGAGTTATGGTGGATATCAACCTTCCAGTAGCGGTAGCGTTCCCTCGTCCAGTGGATACCAAACATATCAAGGGTATGGACAAAATGTTCAAGGAGGAGGCAATACCGGAACAGGATATCCAATGTCTTATTCTGGTCAGATGTACGGTCAATACCAAGGTAGGAACAGTCCGTATTCTTATGAACAGAATAGATACGGAGGGTCTTCGACTTCTGGTTCAAATCAGCGCGGTAGAGGAGGTTATTATGGAAGAACTTATCCTCAGCAGCAAAGCGGCAGCAACGGTTATTCTAACTTGTATCCACAACAAAGCGGCAGTTACGGCAACCGTCAAGTTTATGGACAAAGACCTTATCAAGGTAAAGTACATATCTTGACAACACTTGCTTATATCCGGGTATGAACGTCCGTGGAGTTAAATGAATGATGCTGGTTAAATGACAGCAGCTACTTGTTTGTGCAGAGCTCAGGTCGTTTGTCATGAGGTCACAAGAAGATAACGCAGATGTTTTTGCACTTTTTGTTAATTCAGTGCTGAACTCAAAGGGCTCCCACCAACAGTGAACATGTACATGCAATTTTCGTTCAGCGATGCTTGCCGAAATCGGGTTACAAGCGTTTGTAATTAATACGCGGAACAAAGAATTAACGACACAAATTTTGGCTGGCCTGTCACGCATTAAGTAAATTCATGGTTCTCAAACAGGCGGCCCCGGGCCGCATGTGGCCCGCAAGGGCGTTTTGTGCGACCGGGGTGCTTTTTGGGAATTTTCAAATAATTAACATTTACGTTATTTAGTTTATTCACCGGTGTTTAAAAGTGCCCGGCTAGCGAATGAACAAGTTCCTTTTAAAACAACGTACAGACGGCTAGAAATGATTTGCATATAGCTCATGATACCTTTCGCAGGAGATAAGATGTAAAAGCTGTTTCAAGTAAGGTTCAGGTATACCGCCATTTTTGCGTCAGCGTCATAATGTGCTCGTCGGGTTACTTTATTAGTCTTCATTTGGCCCTCGGATCAATTTGAGTTTGAGAACCCTGCACTAAATACTCAGTGTAATATTGCAACGCACATAGAGCGTACGAGTTTATCTACTGACGGTCATGGCTACATTGCCATCAAACGTAACAGGATTGCATTAACTGAATTAATTTTCGTTATATTTGATTATTTTAGCTGTGGATGTTATGCCAGGGACACCAAAATATTTGTAGAGACTCCCGGACAAACTATTCGATGTTTCTTATTCCAATATTTTGAGTTTTGTTTCGACCGAACAGAAATACAAGTATAGAGCAAGTGAGCTCCTGTATAGTTTTGCCCTGCACCTCTCTGGAAATAGGCTGTAAACTAAAGCCAGTGGAAGATTATTCCAGTGGTCCGCCTTTGGGCTATTTGAATGTCTACACGTGACGCACTAGAGTCTTGTCTAGCGGCTAGACAAAGCAAATCGTGCAACCGTAGAAAACTTTTCTTCTTCACATTTTTTCTAGTAACGCCCATGAATATGGGGACATTAAACACTTAGCAATGTCTTCATCAGTATCCGATACAGATAGTTTTGAAGAAACTTGCTTCAAAATATTGCATCCTATACTGTACTTATTGGATAAGTCAAAGCAAATAGTCTTGTGGTCAACATAAAGTTTTTATTCAGGCATCATATGACAGGCGCCCTTAGCTTTGTAATGTTATGAAGAGAACTTTTATAGCAATCGTCTTTACTTGACATGTATGACTTGAATACTTATAGCTGTGTCACAAGAATTTGTAACTACCCGTCAAATTACAATTCTACCTTGACCAGTGGTGTAGCTGACAGGGGGGCAAGGGGGCGAGCCGCCCCCTTGTCAAGCTAAATGTAAAAACTTGGCCCCCTTTAGTTGAAATTTTCATATTTAATATTCTTTAGGTTGTTTTTTTGCGTTTTTCGGAGTGTTTTCCTTTTTTAGCTGGTATAGGCATCAACGACGTCTAGAGATTCACTACCATTTCTTAACTTTTTTTCCGAGTGTTAGCTAGTGGGCCCCCTACGGTAACCGATGGGCCCACTTCAGCTAAGCTTTGCCCCCCTAGTTCAAACCTCTAGTTACGCCACTGACCTTGACCTTTTAAGAACCATTTTGTAGAGATCATAAGAAAAAACGACAAGATAAACGCCAATATGTTGTTGCCCCATCAAAGAGCAGAGAAACGCAGTTCCTATTTCAACAGAGGTGCCCCACCGACGTCCTCAGCATTGTTCCCAATACCCCAATGCATGACTAAGAAACTAAACTGCCTGTACGAAGTTGTTGCATTCTGATTCAATCTGAGAAAGAAATTTGCAGTGTGAACTACTACCTCCATGAAATACATTTTTTGCTAGTGTAATGCTGGATCAAATTTTGAAACATTAAAGATTAGCAAAACTTTACACTAAAGAATGGCACGGAAACCTTTTTCTAGGGCGTTTGATAAGTTCCTTGATCAGCTACCTTAGCCTAGGCTTTTTTCAGGCATTGTCGCAAGAGTACAAGACAGAGGGTTGGCTGTTCCATAAGAAGAGTAAAAAATATCAAAATCAGCCAAATCGGGAAAGGGTCAGCTTAATTTCAGGGCAAATAAACAATGATTTTGGCAATTGTGTTTTAGAGAGAATATAAAGAAAATCAGGACGGCAGCATGGTGACAGCTAAGAGACGAAACGTGTGAAATTTGGAGAAAATATACATGATCCGTAAAATATCAGAAGCGGGCGCTGTGTTGAGCTTTCAGTTACACAAAAATGAAAGACGTTTGTTTCGTCTTTGCACTTCACTTTGTTTAGGGAAAAATTGCGTAAGCTTCGAAGAATTTTTCGCGACAAAAACAAAGCCAATAACATTTGTCTCAGGTCATACAGCTTCTACACACCACCGTAAAAACTTTTCTTATGTCAGTGGTAATTGCATAGAGCTCAGTCTGGCATAGGTTCAGCTACCTTTGTTTCTTGTAATCGCACTCTTTCAAAGATTTTAGCTATTTGTTACAAACGTTTATAGTCCACCGTCAGCGCACTGTGACAGAAAAGAACAAAAACGACTCTCGCCAACTCGCTCTGGCACAACTTGGTCTTCATTATTGGAAGGTTAACGCCAGTGGCGTAACTAGAGGATAACGCCAGTGGCGTAACTAGAGGTTTGAGCCAGGGGGGACGAACTTTGCTGAAGGGGGCCCATTGGCCACCGCTTGGGTATGCAATAATCAGTGCCCAAAAACTCACATACGTTACATCAGGGGAGGATCCAGCCAGTAATTTTTAGGTGGGGGAGCGATTTCAGTAATAGTTGGTAGTCAAGTCTCACAACGGCTTCATCGCTACCGTAAGAGAGATGAAGTATATTTCACAACACTGTTATGATAAACAATGGATGACAAAATGGCCTTTAATCGCGAATGTATGTTGTTTTCTAAATTGTACAAAATCATGGTGAATAAAGCTACTTTCATAGGTGTTAGGGTGGTAATTACCCCCCCTGGATCCGCCCTGCGTTACATATATATGGGTGTAAGTTTTCGCTTGTTCGCGCTACATATTATGGGTGTAAGCGGGGGTGTAGTGGCACAGGAGCGCATGGGAACGGCGTTCCCACACCTTTTTCACGTTTCGCATTGACACAAGTTTGAAGCTGTTTTGAAACGGCTAGTTTTTTTGAGTGTTTTCCCAAACCTTTTTTATTAGTACTGCATCCCTTGGTGTAAGTCTTCGCGCACATCCCGTTCGTGGTGAATTGCACATTCAACGACACGCTAACCGAAAGGGTACTGGAATAACACAAAATGGTTATTCATAGCCCAGTAGAAAGCAGATGTTAGATTATAAACACAGACAACACAGGCATGGGCGTCCGCAGAAATTTTTGCAGGGGGGGCAAAGTCGATATTTCGCTTTTCGTTTTCAGGTTGCTGACCATACAATGCAAATGGACGTTAACAAAACGCTTTGCCCTTTCTATCGCCACAAAGAAAATGCGCCATGTTGCGGCAACAGTCCCACAAACGCGCTTCGTTGGCAGCAATATTTATTTTCACACTGTATAAAACTAAGGGACTTACTGCTATCAGCAGTCATTGTCTCGTTGCATTAACTGCCACAGATGTTTGCGTTCAGCAATGCCATGCGGCAAAACGCCTACTACCGTAACTTGATGTGAACCTTTGTTGCCATGGTATCGTTACGCAATGAAGGCCAAATTTAGAACTACCTGCTCCCAAATTTCGCAATCTGCCTCTGCAGGCAATGTAGCGGATGTAGTGAACTGTAAGCAAGCTTATCACGGCATGACACCAGAACAGTGAACCTGGCTCTTGTGCAGTGTAAGTGTTATATCGGCAAAAAACTGCAAGAATTAAGTCAATTAATCTCCCGACTTCAGGCTTTCTAGAAATTTTTCGTTCTTAGACCCAATTTCCAGGGGGGGCAAATGCCCATTTTGCCCCCCTGCGGACGCCCATAAACACAGGAGTAATGCTGAACACTGAAACAGCGCACCAGCTGTAACTACTTTTACCTATCATCATATAGTAATCCGGCAGCTGGAAAAAAATGAAGACATTTTAACATTAGGTTGTTGGATGAGGCTGCTCAACGGCACACAAGAGCATGTAATTTGTTTTGATCAAGGTGTGAAATGTTTTTGCGGGATATGTTTAGCTTGAGACGGACAACCGTTTATTTCCAGGAAAATGAAAGCAAGATTTGACTGTTGAAATTTTACTCATTTTATAAAATTAATTTAACTATGCATTTGGCTTGTGCACAACATAAACATGGCGGGGGTGAAAGAGGAATCGCAAGAAAATGAAATTAAATGCTGACTACTTCCAAGATTTTGATTAAAACTGCAACAGCGTTGAGTACATTAGTTTTAAATGTGAACTTTTCGGTTACTGCTACATGTATTTTTTATTTAAGGTCACCTATAAACTGCACATCTCCGTGGACATAATTGTCGAAGTTCAAGTCAGAAAATTGCTGGCCTAGAACTTCTCACGGAGTGTCACCGGCTTTAGATATTTCCTAGGTTAATACGTGTGACATTTTAAATTGTATCATGATTTTATTGACGAAATAATCGGTAAATTGCAGCAAAGGCAAGAAAACCTTGTCGTTGCAGTTGGATAATTATTAGCAAAGCATTACAGACTGACCGTTTCAGTTAAATTGTTGTTAGGTGTGATGGAAGCAGCAAAAGACTTTGCAGTAGAACTTTGCAGCAGAAAGTTCTACTCGTTTCTCAAGTACCTGCGCTACACTAAAAACAGACACAGCCAAGCACACAAGTTTTAAAAAATACAAATAAGGTTTAGGTTTTGATCTCCTCTGCGCGACCTATTTTCTTATTCTCTACAAAATCGCACTCTCGTTTGGGTCTCGACTCATAGTATGGGAACCACTGGCTTAAACGCATAAACCTGTTTCAATTTGTAGATTTGTATCACTTAATCGCATGTTTCACTTCAAAGAGACCAAAGTGCACTGCGCAGACGGTATTACAAGCCTCGGTACCGGCTTGGATGGCCAGAAAATAAGTTACCACCATCGGCCGAGATGCTAAAATCAACACCGCTGGTTCAATTTCCAGCGGTGAACCGCAGAAATCTTTGCTAATTTATTGGCTTTGCAAAACAAAAAAGGAAGTTGAAGTGTTACTACACAACTTTCGCTATATTCTAATCTCAAGGTAAAGTAGCCTACACGACAGGTTTCAGACAAACGTATTCAGAACTGCATCACACAGTCCAAAGCATTACTTATTACAATGGCGGTTCGAGTCCCATTTGAAAGCAGGGTGCCTACACATTACAGCTACTATTGGGGGCCTACTTGAAAGAGCAGTAGCCTACTTACACATTACAGTTGCTATTGGTGGCCCCTTTGAAAGCGTTGTACTAAACACATTATAGTTGTTGTTGGGGGTCTCTTTAAAAGCAGAATATTTAATTATGATCTGCTTTGAAAAATATTGTAAGAGCAGATGATAAGCTTTTCACAAAAAATGAGGAACATTTAAGCGCAAAACACATCGAAGGTAGCCCCTAAAAAGGGGGGCCCGAGGCAAGTTCCTTGCTCCCCTCCCCTTAAAAACACCACTGGCTGCAAAAATATTGAAATTACGCTTCATTTAATCATTTAATAACTGTTGGTTTGCTAAACACTGCAGTATTTCCGTATATAAAATGTCAAGACCAACAGATTTCCGAAATTTTGTAGAAGCACTTTCATATTCTGCAGTTCAAGAAATCTCTAAGAGGGACCCATTTTTTACATTTAGCTTGCCAGGGGGGCGGCGCGCACCCCTGCCCCCGTCAGTTACGCCACTGGTTAACGCAACTTGACATAAGCGTACAGAACTGGAGGTCGGAGCAGCAGGTTTGTGGTTCCCAACCGGTGGGCCACAGGCAGTTTTTAGGTGGGCCATGGCGCCATCTCGCATTTTTATAAGTTCTAATCACTGAGTGGTGATGTGAAGCACCTTTCGTGAACCTGAAATATCGCTGCTGACGCAATGTCGTTAAAAGCTAGTTTTCAAGTTTTCCATCTTTCTGCGTGTTTTGAATTGCTAAACATATTAGGCTAGATTTATGGAATGTTTGATAGTAAGCTCATGTGCACACATCGAGTAGTATGCAACTTAGAAGGATTTTCTTCTCCTCGTCGTTTGCGAGCACACAAATCAAGATCGCTTTGTCTCTTTTCAATCAAGCAGGATGAATCCACCGATATTTCATCGTGTTCTCAACTTATTACTTTTGTTCGTTATATTAAGGAAGGTGAAGTCAAAGAGAAACTTTTGTTCTGCTCGTAATTAGAAACAAACACAAACGCAGTTGGTGTCTTGGAAAAGGTGTCAGAATTGTGTTGAGGAGCATGGTTTATAATGGAAAAATCTGTGTGGGTACGAACTGATGGTGCGCCAGCCATGTTGGGACCAAAATGTGGCTTCTAGAAACTTGTTCAAGATCGAGCACCACAAGCAGTGCCTCTTCACTGCATGATCCATCGACAGGCTCTTGCTGCAAAAACTATTCTCAATCCTCTTCGAGATGTTTTGCACCAAATAATAAAAATGATGAATTGGGTCAAGCGTGGAGCATTAAACTCTTGTTTTTTCAAGCAAACATGTAAGGAAATGGATTCAGAACATCAGCACCTTCTATTTTGTACCAAGGTGTGTTGGTCGTCGCAAGGAAATCTTGTCTACTGAGTGTTTGAACTGCGACAAGAATTAAAATCAATTCTCAGCAATCAAGGAGAAAACGAAATGGTATCTAGTCTCGAAAATCACCATTTCATTTTCCGCTTGGCATGTCTTGCTGACATATTTCAACAACTCAATAAAGTAAATCTGAAACTACAAGGAAGGGGAAGGACAATTGTCAATTTCAATGACACCCTCAGCGCATTTCATGGAAAAACTTGACAATTGGAAGCAAAAAGCTCAAACAGGAAATTTTGCTGTGTTCGAGAATCTTGCCACAGCGGCTGGTGATGAAGTGAATGTTGATATAGCATCGAAAGTTGTGCAACAGCTTGGACAGGTTTGTGAGGAATTTTTGTTGTACTTTCTGGAAATCATCAAAACTAACTTGGATTTGGTGAAAAATCTTTGTTGTTCCAGTCGAGAATGTTACAGATTGCATGCATGATAAACTCGGAACGATTCTGAAGCCGAGTTCGAAACTAATACAATTCGTGATATTTGGCTGAAGGTGTCTGATACCTATCCAAATGTTGGAAAAGAAGCTCTCAAAAAGTTACTTTTCCCCAACACATATGTGAATCTGGATTCTCTGCCCTGTGCACGTGAAAACAAAGCGTCCAAATCGACTCGACTTCCCTCCAGAAGACGATCTTAGATGCGTTCTTTCCACAACGTAGTCATGAATTCACACTGGTTAAAAACATCACACAAGAGCAAAAATCACATATCACAGTGTGCTTTGTGTTGCTGAGCCCAAAATTAAATAAAATTCGATGTATTATCGCAAAGCACATATTTGTTTGCTCATATTTGGACCTAAATGAAGACGGAGAGTAGATTTGTCTATATTTCTGTGATGGTGGGCCACGGCGTTCTGCTGAAAGCGACAAGTGGGCCACGGCATAGAAAAGGTTGGGAACCACTGGCTTATGCTTTTTACCGTTTTTGTTTTTAGTAGGATGTTAATTTTTGCCTTCTTCGGAAATTTTTCCGAGTATTTTCTGGTGATTTCGGATTTAGTATAGCCATCCACATTCGAATTCACTATCATTTCTCAACTTTTTTCTGAGTGTTGTCAAATGGGTCCCTACATACGATCACCAGTTGGGCCCTCTTTAGCTAAGTTTCCCCCCATGGCTCAAACCTCTAGTTACGCCACTGATTATTGTGTTTACCGCTTAGAAACTTGTTTGTGTGGTCAAGCTTGATTGCACAATTTCGCATACGTTTCGCTAGGTTGTCTTTGGCAACTGCGAGTTTGCAGAGTATAGGTTAGAGCTGCATTATCTAGCCTATACGCTTTGTGGTTGCTTTCCAAGAAATGCGCCATCTCTGACCAGACATTACGATTTCAAATGTGGGAGCGTTGACTGATATATTTCTCCTTCCTAGTTTTGCATTATTTTATACTGGTAATGTAAATTTTACATTTCATTTTGTTTCAATTTAGTAGTCTCTCATTTCGTTACCTTTTGATAGCAGATTTTTTAAATTGCTGTCTCCATGGACCAGCTGTTATTGCAAAACTTGCTTCATACCAATCTCCCTATTGTGTAAAAGCCATAAGTCAAAATAGGTTTATTTGCAGTTGTTGTAGTTCGTGGCACACGTGCACCTAGTTTGTAAATTTTGTAAGCCAAATCATACAACGAATCACCTTCCGTTTGATTGTCGAATCAAAGGCTTGTTGAGTTAAACAACTGCAGTCTATCGTATGCTACGCCATTTTCGTTAGTTGTCTTTGCTAAACGACATTTGCATAATGTGTTTTCGTTGAACTTTTTTCACATACTTGTCTTTGTCATTTTTGTAATGTAGTTCAGTGAAAAAATAAAAATTATACTTCACGTCATTGGACAATATTGTATCAAAGCGCGCGGGGCTTGCAATATGGAGTCATTTAATTTTTAGGTTTCTGCATAGGGGCCGTCCATAAATGACGTCACACTATTTTGGGTAAAAATCTACCCACTCCCCCCTTTGTCACATTTCGTCACAAGTATTTAAACCCCCTTCAAATATAACGTCACAATTTGCAAACTCCCCCCCCCCTTACATTTGCAATTACAAATTTCCATCTATTTTGTGTCTGCCTAGACAAAAGTTTTCATCTGTTTTATAGATTTGATTT
>Ga0210059_1005787_pt1 | contig 19845 bp, 10 predicted proteins | sample Ectturendosymbi2_FD_188042 | JGI IMG/M metagenome (GOLD analysis project Ga0210059, IMG submission 188042) | Ecteinascidia turbinata endosymbiont from Florida, USA - Sample 2 (SPAdes) (version 2) | ecosystem: Host-associated > Tunicates > Ascidians > Unclassified | place: Key West, Florida... | reverse complement strand
TAGTTGAAACTCTGGTGAATGGTCTTCCATAAACTGAATAATGTGTGGTTGTAATTTGAAATAAATAGCTTTTTAATCAAAGTCACAATTGAAATTTTCATGGGTACACATCTTTTTGGGTCACCCTGTACTTGAACTTCTCCACCTGCTGCAGTGTACTGCCGCGCTTATTTGCGCGCACACTGCCTTGGGTTTCTGTAGATACATAATATCTCGTTTTTTTAGTGCTAATTTTCATTCCCGCTTGGTCGCACGCAGCAGCAAACCGATCAAGCGCATGTTGAAGACACTGTTCAGAAGATGCAAGCAGTACCAAATCGTCCGCTAAAAGGAAACAGTTGATCCTGCAGCTTCCAACAGTGACACCTTCGTTGACTCAGCTGTTAATGTATACAGGCCCCAAGAGAGGGGGGTTCAGCCGGTGCACCGCACCAGACCCATGAACCTCAAAGTTTTATATTTTGAAATGGGCAGTTATGCATAAAGTTACAATTATTATTACTTTATTCATACAGTCTTGTGCAAATCAATTGACTAAAGTTGTTGTCTCAGTCGTTATACAATGTATGGCCATTTCTTTTGGTGATTCATTGCTAGCCCAATACACAAGTAGCCTACTGCGTGACGTGCCGGTGTCAAGCGAAATTTCTGATCTCTGCGAAATTTCCGACTTTTATTGTTTGTCAGTTATTTTGCTTCTCACAGTAAAGGAATAAAGTTTAGCGTTTACTTTTTTGATGCGTGTTGTGTAAATGACAAGTTTTTGGTTAGATTTCAGATGCCCACAATAAGCTACAGTGCAGGAATTACTACACCCACTGAAAAGTATTGGACTTAGTCTAAGACCTCAATTCCTTTTCTTTTTCTATCCCTAACCAGACACACTTACCTAAACACTGAACCCTAAGCCCTAATCAACAGTTTTCTCAGCGAAGTTGACGTGAAGAAGATTACTCTGTGCATGCGCACATGGTGCGAAGTCACAAATTTCGCAAGTCAGAAAATTCGCTTGACACCGGGAGTCGGGACAGTCGAAAAATATGTTTTATGACGTCACGTAAGCCTTTAATGAGCTCACAAGTGTTATAGAATGAAGCCAGTTCTTCCTGTTGTGTGTTGTTGAAAGTCATACATGTTGGAATTTCGGTGATTTTTAACGGTAGATATCACACCTAGGAAGCGGAGTCGCATTATCAAGCTTTCGGAAGGCTGAGACTTTACCCAAACACCCATTGCAAATTGCAATAAACATGGAAGGAAAACGAGTTTTGGCTTACCGAAGGATTTGATGCATGCCATACTGCACTTAAGCTCAAGTACGCAGTGCGACGCCGCCTTGTGGAGGCTGGCAGAAAGGCTAAGAAACCGCTGAAAAGCAGCTTCTTACTCAAAAAATGAAGAAAAGATTAGAATGGGCACAAAAACAAATATTGGACTGTAAGCAGACTGGAGAAATGCTTTTTTTCAGATGAATTTTTACGTTCAAGGGAAGCACAGCAGATTTGTCAGGATCAGGAAGGGTGAGTAGTTAAGTCCTGTTCATTTCAATACAGCAGTGAAAACCCCCAAAAGAAGATGTTCTGCGGGCAGCTTTAGCTTTTCTGAAGTAACTTCACTTATACCAATTGAGAGTGTAGATTATTTGAATAAGGACTGAAGATGTGTTTACATACACGAAACTAGTTTCCCTGTGAAATTTATTGCAGATGGATTCACTTGTGTCACTCCTATGGCTTACAATTGAAAGATACATGCGTGCAAGTTCGAATCATCGCAAAAATACGAAAGAAGAACCAAGCAGGCAGGTTCCTCAGAAGCTTGCCGTGAGGCTAGAGCTTGTTTTGTTGTTTGAGATCTGAGGAGGTAATCCCTGCTGCCTCAGCTTTCTACAAATATTGATATTTACTGAAGCAAGAGAAAAGCTTGGGAAAGAACTAACAGGCAAGCTAGGGAGAACTCACGATATGTTCCAACAACAAAGCTGTGTTTGGAACACCAATAGAAAAACTTAACACTTGGTTCATTGTACGCCCCCAAACTAATTGTTCGGCTTTACTGATCGTTTGATTTGCGCCTAAGCAAGAAAAAACTTAAAATATTTTATTTAAGTCAAAATAATTTTATTGTAATTTACCACTTTGCCGACTTTTCCGTTTTTTTTAGATTTCGTAAAACGCTCGTGCCTTCTAGATATTTCGTAAACCGCTACGCTCTGGTAACCACATCGCTCGTATAGCCGGTGCTGTTGACATCTTGAACGCATTGTATCCTTGCTTCAAAAAGTGCTTGTTTAAGCCGTCCATGTGCATAGGTTACTTAGCGGTTGTTGCGTTTGCGGGGTTCTAAGTAAGGTCAACATTCATAATAGCGGCATAGCTAACTTATTCCGCTCTTGCTTCTTGTTCCAAGTGGCAATTAGTTCTTCTTCCACTCCTGAGTTGATGTCAACATTGCGCCAGTAAGTTTTTCTTACTGCCTTTGCAGGACCGAAGACATGTTTATATATACGAAACTATTTTCCCTGTGAAACAAATTGCAGATGGATTCACTTGCGTTACTCCTGTGGCCTACAGTAATTGCCAAAATTTAGTATTTAATCGATTCATAAAGTTACCTCAACATAACTTCACCAAATCCGTTCAGTGGAAGCATTTGTTCGAATACCAGAAGAAAAGCGTTGGCGAAAGTATGGTTTATCCAACGAAGCACTTTGCTTGATTGCCCACTAGTTAGATACTGAAAGTACAAAACGTCCATTTGAAACATTTTTACGCTAGTCAGGCGCTGCGTGTTTTGTCGTTATACAAAAAATAACAAAATTCATCAGAACTGACATGCACGACTACCACGACTGATGATGCCTACATCGTAGGCGAAATATATACTCTGTGTGATGTTAATGTGTCCGATTCTTTGCTGAGAAAGGATCTCTTTCCACAGACAGTGGTTCTATTATGCTTTAGAAACAACATTTTCATCAATAATTCGGCGAAGCTTCTAATTACAGAACTAAGCGACTGACAAAGATGATACAAACGGAGATATTGCTCAGGAACGACTATACTACAGTTTCAATCAAGCACATGCGGCGTTGTGCATTCTAGACAGTCAGGTGTCTAACGATTGTCCACAAACACAATATAGAGTAATGCCTTGTATTCAACAGAAATAGGCAATGGACGTTGAAAACGTTTGACATAAAAAATCGTTCAAAACATTTACGTCACACCACAACCACCGAATTTAGCACGTTGAGAATTTGATGGGAACGCCGTTCCCACGCCATATAAAAAGATAGACTGCACCAAATAGTTCGAATAGAGTGAGCATTAGCCTACAAGAATTTCCACACTGTCTTCCTTTTTCACAGTAAGCTTTTGACTAGCATTGCGAATCTGCGTGTCGCTAGCACATCTGTGAGATCGCAGCAATGTTTTAATGTAATCTAGTGCAAAAAGGTGTGGAAACGCGGTTCCCACCACACAACACCCCTGGTGTTGACCAACGCAAACATACGTGTGCCATGATCGCACAGAAAAAACTCGTTTAGAATCCAAGCATACCGTCAGAACAACCTCTGACACAAAAAGAGTTGGAGTGGAAAAGTCCAACTGCACATCCTGAAGCATTCGACATAAGTCAGGACCAATTCGCCTTAAGTCGAATCCTATTCCTGCGTACTCTGCAGAACTGAAAAAATAAGGAAAAGCATAAAACTACTTTTTCTTGTCTAGCTGGCTGCAATATCAGCACCGTTTTTAACACAACAGTTGAGCACGTTTTTCTTTGTACTTCACTGTTCCTGTTGGCTGGTTCTGCGATTATGCTTTCATGCCCCTGCGTCAGTGCAATGTGCAGATCTGCTGTTATTGACTGCAAATTACACTAAAGTGAGATTACCAAAAGCACTGCGCCAGGTTAAAAAAACACAGCGGTTTCCCAAAATGATTGAGCAGCGCAGTCTTAGGATCTGCATTGGAACAGCCGCATGCTCCTTCAAATGATTTAGTGAACTTCACATGCATTCTCTTTACAAGCAGCACTGACCATACTGATGACTTACAATTAGTAATCATTGCTTCAAAGACAACAAAAAGCCTAATTTTCGACTTACTAGAGGGTTAACCCAGCAGTTTCAACCAGTGGAATCACATCTTTTGGGACTTGAAATAATTGATGCAGATGTTATTGCATAGAAGCACAACAACGTTGTAAAGTAGTGAGACACTGTTGTGCACAGAACCTCTTACCTGTGCAGTATACCAGATTTATTCACTTTGGACGAGTTTTCTGGGAGAAACTTTGCTGTTGTTGCCAAGTTTATTTTCCTTTGCATAACTTCTTTGAAATCAATCTCAACAAAAAGTAAGTTTTTTGAAAGTGATCTTCCCATTATTTGATCCTTGGTCCAGAAATATAAAGTGTCAAACCCAGCACCAAGAGACACAATTTGGACTTGTTTATTCGCTGTTTCTTCAACACAAACAAACAAAACATAGTCAGCTTTAAAATGTAAAATATCTATTTACAAAAATATCAAATATTCTTGAATTGAGCCACAATTGTGATAGCATTGCTTCTAACCAACTTTGTACAGTATCAAAAAGTGCAATTATATGCTTCTGCTTCAGAATTTACCATGTATTTCATGCACAACAACAGCAAACAAACATAACAGGTTGTTTTATATACAAGAAATGAACAGTTGTGGTTCAAAACATTTTGACTGTTTTAATCAATTAAATGTACTTTGAAAAATATTGCACAAAAAGACCGAAGTCTTACCATATAGCAGCTAACTACCATATGATAGATTTTCAAAGTATATATACAGATTTGACACCAAGCAATGAAAGGGTGCTTAACTGTGATCTAGGACAGTTCAGTTACACCGTTTTGGCAATGGTGGTAACAAATTTTTGATACGGGAAAAAAAGTGTTTTTGAAATACTTCAAAGGTTAGATTACAAAGGATGTTTGCTTATCCTAAACCTTAACCCTTCACCAAAATCTAACCTCAACCCTAAACCTTAAACCTAATCCTTAAACCCAAACCCTAAACCTAAACCCTAAAGCTAAAACCAAAACATTTTTGAAAAGGTACATAAAAAGCACTTCAATGAAACATGTCATGTCTTATTAACTGATTTATTGTCAAAACGACCATCACCAAAACTGCATCGCCAAACAGGCACAGCCAAACTGCCCATTCCGACTTAACTATACTACATTTTACATTCATTTTTCTCAGTCTGTAATAAGCTGAGGAAAGAGCCAACATAAGGATGTTATGGACAGTTCCTGCTTGTATGGTTTTAGTGTTTAGAACAGAGAACTGTCAACAACTTCTGATTAAAAATGCAGCATGAGTCGATCACACTCAAAGAATAAAACAAATGCACAATTGGGTTATAAGGAAGATTTAAAAGCTAGATGTACACTGTTGCGACCTGTTTTCCACCACTATTACATCCACTACATAAATTGCTGTGATGCTTTGTGAGCATACCATACTGAAAATAAAAGAAGCTGGTGGTTTAGCGAAACCACCAACTTTTTGAGTATGAGCCACATGTGAGATTAGTGAACACCTCATGAATCAAGCCTAAAACAGTGTATGTTACCATGGAAAAAATAATGATTGTACGAATTTATAATTTTTGGTAGTAAGTTGCTAAGTTCATTGTCAATGTTATATGTTAATATGAAAGAATTAATGAATGTACGGATGATTTATGGCAGTAAGTTACTAAGCTCGTTTTCAATGTCAGGAATTTACTCTTTTCTGAAGTTCCTACACTATAGACAGGCACATACAAGCAGTGGTAATGTTGAAAAAATATACACCTAGGTTTGGGTTGCCTAAACAAAAGCCATTTTTTGACCCTTCATGACTCTTGTTTGGGTAGCAACCCTTACTTCAGGAACCACTAGTTTAGCTGGAGGTGCTGAGAAAAATAGTAATGACTTAGCACAAACAAAACAATATAAACAACAACAGTGAAAAGCCTAACCACTGTGGTTTGTTTTACATGTGATTTTTGCCATTGAACAGCTTGTGCACATAAAATTAAGTTACTGAAGTGAAGTCAAACCCAATAAAATGGGAAAAATTCTTTAATTTTGGCCTGCAAAAACTGTTTTAGTGCTTTCTTTATTACAACATGTTCTACCCTCAATTTAAAATAATGGGCTCTTTTCAAATCACGTTCAGCAACTCTTCATATGTAACAGAAAAAGAAGTCTTCAACATCAAACAGATGTTATTTTTCTTGCATTTGTGGCATATGAACACATTCTGTACCCTCGGAAAGCATGTCGAATAACAGGTCATTTGTCAGCGTTTACCATGTTTTTGCCAGTTTCCTAAAACACCTTGAAATTGAAACCCAAACAAGGGCTTTAACTATTAAATGCACTATTTCTCTTTGTAGTTTTCATACATATATATACAAACTTACCAGAGTAAAATATTACAGCTGGTATCCAATACAAACCAAATCTGTGTTTGTATGCAGCCTTGTACATGTTTCCACAAAAAATATTCCAAAGGTTTGTAGACCAGTATAAAATGTGATGAAAAAAATTTGTGTTTGGTTGGAAGATTCTTGGTGCTTATTGCCTAATAGAGATAGACTGATATATCGGCCTGGCCGATAACGAACCAAGTCATCTTGCAGCAATGCTAGCAAGTCTGTTTTCATAAACAAGCAGACAAGATGAACCATGAAGCACGTGTCTGCTGTCGTAACCAAAAAAAGAGCATCATCATTAATAAGATGAATTAAAAATCATAGCAAATATTGAAATTGCTACAATTTGTTTGAAAATTTTTAACTCATAAATCCTGGTTTTTGAAGTTTTTGAAAAAAAGGTAAGGCATAGAATACATAATATTTTTGATAATGCAGCAGAAAAAAAGATTTACAAATTTTGGAAATATCAGTTATCGGTATCAGCTATCGGTCCATGAATGGCCAATATATCGGTATTGGCATTGGCCCCAAAAAAGCCATATTGGTTAATCTCTATTGCCTAATACAGGGCTGTCCATACTTTTCATAAAAGAGGAGCAAATTTGATCATGTGAAGCAAGCTGCAGCTCAGTTCTTCCAACATTTTAAAAGTTTAGCATAGCCCAAGTATTTTGCTCACGTTTTAAGCAGAAATATTCCTTCGTAACAGCTTCAATTAATATGTGAAAAAAATGGTCTGGCTAATTGGATAAAATTTAATCGCATAAACTGGATGTTTGCACAAAAATGTTGTTTGCGTTTGTAAATTTGTATCATGTAATCACATATTTTACTTTAAACAAGAGTAAAGTGCACTGTGCAGAAGAATGCCGTAGCACCATTAATTCAATGAAACAACAGTTCACATGGGGATAACCAGAGCTAAAATCAACACCACAGGCCTCAAGCTCAAGCAGGGAACTCCACAGATTCAATTGATTAGACAGCAGCAGCTTTATTAACCAATTGATTGTACAGAACAAAAAAAAGAAGTTTTAGTGTCAGTACACAACTTCTGTTATGTTCTTAAGGTCATTGTCTAATCCAGTAGTTCTAAACGTTTTGGCTGAAGGAAGCCAAATCTAGACCTATGATTTTGTTAGAGAGCCGCATGAAAATAACTTTAAGACAAGTCAATTGGCATGTTTTGTGTTATTGCAGAACAAAGTCTGTTATACAAAATATTAGAAGTTTGATTGGAAGACTATTTAAAGTTGCACAAAGGGTGCTTGGGAGCCACATGCAGCTCTCAGGACTGAGTTTAAGAACCACTGGTTTAATCTCAAAGGAAGACAATATGACAGCCTTCAGATATAAACATGTTCACCAACCTGCATTACACAGTTTGAAGCAATCAGGAATATAATGGACGCATATGTGGGATACGTTCCACAACTGATGTAGACGATTATGCATCACATACACACAAGTGGCACATCCAGCCTGACAAAAGGGGGTCTGTTGTTGAAGGGCAGCTTTTGATAATTTTATCAGATTAAAACCAGATTTTCTACAGGTGTCCTTTAAAACCCATTCAAACTTGGCTAGTAGCCTAGTGCAAGTAGCTATTTAGACAGTGGTACTGGTCGCAACATCAAAACACGTAAGTAAAGATCTGTAGGTTATCATGTGTTTTTGGTCACAGCACATTTATTATTACATCACAATAACGGTTTGTTCATGTGAACGTGGTCCTGAAAAGGAACATAGTTTGTTGAACAATCAGCAAACATCAGCAACAAGAACTCGTTTGTGCATGCACACATGCACTTATAAAATTGATGCCGACAATCACCTACACAACTGTGCCTATGGAGTGCTTTCTTCCAGATTGAGAATGTTAACACTTTCACGTTGGGCCAGTTTTGAGGATTTTCGCACCAAACCAAACAGATCACACATGGCTTCGTGCAAGCATAACTCTGGAGCCAAAAGAGGTATAAAGCTGTTCAAAAGCTCGAAAGACGTGGCAAGTCTACTAGTCTGCACTCAAAAAAAATTTTTAGCCCACTTTATTGGCCCACCTTGACCTACTTTACCTGACCCTGGGCCCAAATCATTCGATGGTAGTATTTTGCTGAAGTTTTCATAGGAAACTAGGCTACAATCCGAGTCTTTTGATACTTTGGATGACCTGTTAAGTTATTATCTAAAGTAGTAAAAATATTTGATTAATTAAATAAATACAAAATTAATTAGTTTATTTTAGATCATAACTTTTGAACCATTAAAGCTAGAAAGTCGATCAAAGGCTCAAAAGACTTTGACTCGAGCCTAGTCTCCAATGAAAACTTCAGCAAAATACTTTAGCCTAGTGGTTGGGCCCTAGGCCAGGTAACATAAACCAAAATGGCCCAAAAACTACTTCACTTATGACATCACTCACAAAAAATCTGCAACCACCAACCAAAAAATCTTTTTGAGTGCAGACTAAAAGACTTTCCAAATCTTTTGAGGGTCTGAACAGCTCTTTAGCGCAATCTGCATAGAAGAGCTATGTGTAGAGCTACCAGTATCCTACAATAAAAACATAGTTGTTTCTTAGGTGACTGAGCAACACAGTAGTTTTGCCAGCATTTATATTTCATAAAGCTCGATTGGTATTTTTTTTTCCATTTGAATTTTCTTAAGTAAAATCATTCAGAAATCAGAGTGCTGTTGACTACTTGCACAAGGTTGTACTGCTTCCATGTTAAGCAAATCAGAGAACATCTTGATAAGCTTGAATAGTAAGCAAAAGCCACTTTCCCAACTGGCAAGTGCAGAACTCTACCCCAATGAGACAGGCAAGCAGCAAAAAAATGACAAAAGTGCATTTGGGTCTGATGCCTTAGATTAGTGGTTCTTAGTTTATGCAATCATGCGAAGCCTGATTTCTTAGCTTGATGGTCAATAACTGCTCAGGCGAAAGGTCCTTTTCAAGATTCAAAAGAATTAAAAATGAATCAAAGGGTTGCAATGTTCCAGGAGATGTTGTCCACACTAAGCATTCGGTACATTAATAGTGACAAACTTAGGCAAGCAAATTGTAATGAATTCTTAGATAATTTTGTTATGAAGAAGGCAGGGCAAAACCTTTTTAACTGTTTACTAAGTTATGTTCAGCCCTACTTGTTTCGATGATTGTAGCTTTTTATTTCTTTATATGTATTTCAATAATGCATAAGCAAAATTTAAACCAGTCTAGTCACAACGGTGGGCATTGGTGAGCTCAGCCCTTCCAAATTTGAAAATGAAACATTATAAATCAATAAAGTTTTCATCAAATTTTCAGAATGTTAAGTCCTGCTGCACAAATTTAAACCCCTATGCTATACTTTTTGGCAACAGTTCTGGTTTTTATAAATCACATCTTTTCATGCGACAGTTTAGTTGTATTTGATTCTTACCAATCTGAAAAAGTAAGAAACATGCGAATCGTGGACTTTACAACCATTTTTTGCAATATTTGCAACCATTTGGGTGCATTTTACGTGATGTGCCAGGAGCACCATTCGTAAAAAATACCTCGGACAGATTTAGCTAAATATGCGCAGATTTTTTCAAAGTGTGTGCTGATTTAGCTAAATGTGCAGATTTAGCAGTTTTTGTGCTAAATCTGTCCGATATAATTTTGTAAGAACGGCACCCCATAGACGTGTTTTGCTTGTGTGTGTGAGATTTTTAGAGCCTTTGTAAGCGAGTTGCAACATGGTCCTCACGTTGTGCTTTAAAGTCTTCGTACTGCCACACTAAATATAGGTGCAGTGTGTTTGTTTTTTTTTTGAACACACACAAGAAAAAACAGGTGTGATTCTTAAAAAAACTTTAGACCACGTGTTTTGTCAAATATTTCAATTGTGGCGATTTTGGTTGGTTTGTCTATGGTAGTTAATAATCTTGTTCCCACCAGCCGAGTGGGATTTCAACAATTTAACGCTTTTGCATCGAAGGCAGCAACAAATGCAGTGATCGCGGGCACTTTAGTGATGATTTAGAATTTTTTAGACTGTACTTTCAGAGCGTCATTTTCGGATTTTCGCAAATTGATCAATGCTTTCCATTTTTCTTGCAATAGTGGGAGACGGGACATCACAAGTGGATTAGCCTAGGGCCTCGCATCAGTTAAATCTGGCTCTGTACGCACGCCTGCAGTTGGACCACACTGGTGGAGCCTATGAGTTTCTGACAGCTTTGCTTGCATTTGCACTGGCAGAGCAACAGATTCTGAAACATATTCGCTTGATGCATATCAATTTAGAATGTTGGAAAACATGGATTGTCCCATGTCATTCCTCTAGCGCTATGTAGACAAGGCAGCAATGTTGTTTCACAATAATACTATGAAACTTTAGAATGGAAATGCCAATGCTTCTTTGAAACCACCAACAGTAGAGACCTGCAGTGGCAGCGTTCAACATCAGATCGATGTTAATGCCAAGAAGAGGGTCTGTCATGACAGCCAAACAGATCCCCTGAATGCGCACTGGCATGCACAGTATGTACATTAAAAGTAACATACAATGCATGGCACTTACAAATTGCGTATTTACGTTTCAACTTATGACTGCTTAGTTTGATAAGCACTGCAGGATTTTAGTATTTAAAATATTAGGACTAAGTGGTTTTTAGAAAATGTACAAGCATTTTTATATCTGACAGTTCTACAATTTTCTGTGGTTGCAATCAAGCTTCCAGATATGAGCGGTTTAAAGTTGCAAGCATATGGACAAAAGTAGGGTAAAGTGGTAATTTAAGGATATTTGTCTGATATAGATTTAATCACATAAAAAACCTTAGCAAATTGGCTATGGGATTAACCAAATTCATCTGTATTACCATTTTTCACTTTAAATTAGTAGTTCTCATCTGGGTAATGTGACATGCTGAGGTGTGATTTGCATTGCTCGTAGGTATCTTGAACTATTCATACTTTATTTTGTAGTATAAATGTTTTTCAATATAACAATAAATCTCTTAGCAAACTTGCTTAAGGTTTGTCACTGGGTGTCAAAAAATATTCATTCTTCTATGGGGTGTAACAAGCATAAAAAAGTTGGGGAATGACAGTACAATGCAAGCTATAAAAGTACATTAGACTGGTTAAGCATATATTATAATTATTCTACATGACAGCTGAAAGTAATGACTTTTATGATTGCTTCTCAATATAAAATAAATATAAAATATGAAAACATGGCGTGAAGTAAGAGATTCATCCCAAAGCTTTCCGCTGATACTCTTCAAGGGACATCGTCAGAATGAAGTAGAGATACAACCGAACTAGATTATATTTAGAAAAGAAGAGATCTCATTGGTTAAAGCAGTGCCCGATAAGAAATGGTTTAGGAGATAAGACAATGTGAGTTGTCATTGGTTAAAACTTCGTCGAAGCGTAATTCTAATTTCGTCGAAACGTTGAAACAGTCAGCCAATGAAACGTTTAAGAGATCTTCAGGGATTAAACGAATTCTTTTTGTTTGCAGAGAAGAGGATTCAGAGATTTGATGAAAGTTGCTTCCAGGGCAGAGAGATGTAATGGAGTGCAAGCTCGAGCAAGGACAGAGAATTTGTCCTTATTGTAATGTAAGGCACATTGGTAAGAGTTGTCTGGTCGTAAAGCAACATGTGGTTCAACGGAAAAGAAGCAGCGTTTCACGGCAGACATGATCTGCTTTTCGAACTTCATCAAAACGTTTCCGATCCATGGAACGTGTAAGTAGACTGGGCATTTTTTCACTGTGTGGACCAGGTTCGAGTTTAAGTTGATGAAGTTTTTGTTTGATAGTGGAGTTGATTAAATGTTCCGGATAGCTGTTTTCCAATAGGATTGAGCGGATTTTGTCAAGCTCTGGATCCAGTTTGCCTTTTCAACAGATCATAAAAGCTCTGTGTACCAAAGTACCGATTAAATCGATTTTCCATTTGTGGGGGTGAAAGGAACTCCACCGTAGATACTGGCCAGTGAAGGTAGGTTTCCTGTAGACCGATGTTGAAAATTATGGGTCACGTCTTTCAACCAACACGTCTAAGAAGGGGAGGGAGTGATTGAATTCCTTTTCATGGTGGGAGCGTAAGGGGGGGTGAAGGGAGTTGAGGTGGGAAAGAAACGCATTGCAATCATCTTCATTGTTGAATACGGTGAACGTGTCATCGACGTACCAGAAGTACTCTAACGGTCTACTGACGAAGTTGAAGAGTTTCTCTTCTGGGTGGCGGACGAAAATGTTTGCTAATGCCGGGCCTAGTGGTGAGGCCATGGCAACGCCATCAATTTGTCGATACATGTTGTTGTTGAAGCTGAATTCCACAGAGGAAGTGGCCAGATGCATTAGTTCGACAAAGATGTTACGTGGAAAAGATGGCTTTGGCAAGACGCTGTTATTGTACAGGGCGTCGGTTCAGATTTGTGTGGTTTCGGCAAGCGCAACGTTGGTGAAAAGGCTGGACATGTCAAAGGAACAGAGGAAAACAGAGGGAGAAAAGGTAAAGTTTCTGACTTCTTTTACAAAGTTAAAAGAATCAAACACGCAGTTGACAGATAGGTCTTGAAGGACTGGTTGGAGAAGACAGGTAAGCCACTTAGCCAGCTCATGCTGGGCCGATCTGGTCATTGACAAAATTGGACATAAGGGTACATCTTTCTTGTGAGTTTTCGGAGGGCTGAAAACTATCACTATGAAACGAAAACTTCAACAACTTAAATCGAACCCGGTCCACACAGTGAAAAAATGCCCAGTCTACTTACACATTCCATGGATTGGAAACATGTCGATGAAGTTCGAAAAGCAGATCATGTCTGCCGTGAAGTGCTGCTTCTTTTCCGTTGAACCACGTGTTGTTTTTACGACCCAATAGCTCTTACCAGCAACAAAGAAAGACGCGCTACCTTCCCATCATCAAAACAACGTAATTTACCAATTTCTGTGCCACTGTGACAGTCGGTACGTTGGTCGCACGTCTTAGCGTTTAGAAGAGCGAATCAAACAACAGATTCCAAAGTCGATAGCCAATCCTCCCACTCCACACATCCGTCAAAGCCTTCCCCGCCCTGGTAAGGACACCAGCCCCCAACAATTTCATGAATCCGCCATCGATCAACATCTCCTTGACAATGCCCAATGTGCCTTACATTGCAATAAGGACAAGTTCTCTGTCCTTGCTCAAGCTCGCACTCTATTTCATCTCTCTGCCCTGGAAGCGACTTTCATCAAATCTCTGAATCCTCTTCTCTGCAAACAAAAAGAATTCATTTACTCCTTAAAGATCTCTCAAACTTTTCATTGGCTGACTGTTTCAACGTTTCGACGAAGTTTGAATTACGCTTCGACGAAGTTTCAACCAATGACAACTTGCCATTTCTTATCTTCCAAACCCTTTCTTATTGGCCACTGCTTTAACCAATGAGATCTCTTCTTTTCTGTATATAATCCAGTTCGGTTGTATCTCTACTTCATTCTGACGATATCCCTTGAAGAGTGACAGACGAAACGCTTTGGGATGAATCTCTTACTTCACGCCAACTTCAAGTTCTGTACCACCAAACGTCTTATGAAAATATGCATAAGTTGCAAGTGGCAAAAAGTGTCAATGGAGTGTTACTGCTAAGGTTGGAAAAATTAAGTAACATCTTTTTCATTAGGTGAATTCAAGATGAACAGCATAGGCAAGAATATAATGAGCATGATCAACAGTAAACTTGTTAGAATTATTGAATATTACAACAGTACTGATATTGTTACGGTCACTTCGAGAGTTGTTGCGCTTGCTCTAGGCCTTGCGCCGATTGGCGTAATCAAACGTGCCTCGCGACTTAATGATTGAAAGTAGTCCACTCGTTTTTGTGAAAGAGGCGCAAAGTTGATTTATTGTAAAAGGCACAAGGCCGGCTGACTTGCGTTATATGTTCTGCTGTGACAGGTAAAGGCATAAGGCCGATTTACTATTGCTTCTTGTGTAAAGGCAAAAGGCCTTTTTGCATTTACAGTGCAAAGGCACAAGGCCGATGTATTTGCTCTCATTTAGTGTTAAAGGATAAGGGCTGAAAGTCACTGGTGCTGTGATTTTAGAAAAATCACCACACACACACACGACTACTTCGCTGAAGTGAATGATTTGCGTCACCGATGGTTTATGATCGATATGAGATTAAACGAGTACGATTGATAAGCGAGTAGTGGTGCATTTTTCATTTTCACTGAGGAAGTGACGTAACAAAGCGTTACATAATTTTTCTAAACGGCTTCGGTGGCTTACCGGATAGAATGGAAGAAGCTGGGTGTTCGACGCAGACCTCAGTATCTGAATTTCAAAGTGATGTTATCAACGAACGCTTGGTAAGCATGAAAAGGCAAAGAAGTGGTTTCATCGTGAACGTATCAAGGCTTCAAGGTGAGCTGGACGTTCTATTGCTCGACATCGATAATCATAAAGAGGCGGCCGAGAAAGAGAACGCTCTGGACAATGCATTCGTTAAGTGTATTCAGCACTGCGAGAAGTATTTTGTTGAAGTTCTCGCTTCTGATAGTTTTGTAGACGTTAAAGCGGAAGCAAAAGAGAAATGTGTTGAAATACAAAGCAGGAAGAGTGCTTGTGAATTAAATTATGAACAATATCTTCAGCGCTGCACTGATACGCACCGCTCGGCGAGTGTTTCTTTAGTTACTTTGGTTTGAACGTCGTTGTCGTCGATAGCGAGAAGACGCAAAATGATCAAACTACAGATGGAGCAACGTGAGATGGAGTTAAGGTAGCGTCAAACGCGGTTCGAGCTTGAATCAAATATGGCCTTGGAGCAAGCTAAGTTAGAACTAGACCCAGATATGGCACAAGCTCGCGTTAATGCACAAATGGAATCACTTAAGCTGGAAGAAGTCATGTCAGAAGGTGCGAAACGAATAAAGCCGGCGATTTTGCCTAAGATCGAACCAACAAGTGTTCAGAGTAAACACGATACCCTAATGTCGGGAGGGAACAGTGTTCCTAGCATGCCGTCTGTTGCAGTATCAGACGCTTGTCGATTCTCTGCAATATACACCTGTCCTCCTAGCTCGCAGATATTTGTTTCTTCTGCAAACACCGTTCCTGTGTCAAGCTTGATGCATGCCAAGGTGTTTGTACCTGCGAGTTCCCAATGTCAGTCAACGGCCGTTCCAGCGACAACACCGTATCAAACCGGATTTGAAGACTTCTCTTTCTTGCCTAAGAAGGCACGCCAAAACAGAGGTAAAGGTGTTTCAGTGGGGCCGGTTCTGCTGCATACGACCTCCCCAGTCAGGTCAAATGAAAACGACGTTAACCTGGCGGCTCTAAACACCATACACAATTTAGGTTCCGCCATCCGAGAAGGTATAGCGATGCTGAAAAAGAATTTACCCGTGTTCGATGGTGATCCATTGCACTACTTTGGCTTTATGAAACGCTTTGAAGAAATTGTGCTGAAGCAAATTTCAGAACCAGCTTTGCAGTTAGAATATCTCATAGATATTTGCATTGGCAAAGTCGCTGATGCTGTGCGATCCTGTATCATTATTAGTCCTGCGTCTGCCGCATTGCAAACGGCTCTCGACAGACTAGCAAGTAACTTTGGCCGTAAGCACGTTGTGGTTCAAGCACATTTAGAGGGCATCATTAAAGACCCTCCCATAAAGTCTGATAAAAATAGTCTGTCCAAGTTGGTTACAGATATGTACAACTGCCAAATAACTCTGGAGGCCTGGGGTTACGGTAGTGAACTGAATAGTTCACAAACTTTGGTTGATATTTTTCGCAGATTGCCGATCCACTTGCAAAGGAAACTAAGCGATCGAATTGATATTAACCCTGTAGGTTACGCTACAACATTCTCGCAAATGTTGTCATTTATCGAGGAAGCCACAGATCGAGCGAATTCCTTATTCGGTAAGGTATTGGCAGAACCTTCCCCGAAGAAAGACAGACAACAGACTCCAAGATCGACTGCAAGAAACGTGTTCTCTTCGCAGTCCATAGTGGCAACGAAATCTTGTGTCAGTTGTAGGGCAAACGATGCTTTGAGGGAATGTGATACGTTTCGAAATCTAACGGTAAAAGACCGCTGGGATGTAGTTAAAGCAAAACGTTTGCGCTTTAAATGCTTAAAATCAAATCACTTGTCACGAGATTGTAATTTTAGACGAAACTGCGCAGTTTGTAAACGACCTCATCATACTCATTTGCATAAGGACGTTCCTCAGAAAAGAGATCGAGCGACTTCTACTGCCGACGTTGCTTCATCGTCATACAACGCTCCGTCAGCGTCCACTACGAACATTACTGCATCCGTCAAGACCTCGAGTCAGCGAGTACGCCTGATGGTTGTTCCGGTTCGAGTGTTCGGTGAAGATCCAATGAAGTTTGCGGATACTTATGCCTTTCTCGATTCAGGCTCTGAAGTATCGTTTTGTACAAACGCCTTGCTGAGAAGATTGCATCTGCGTGGCAAACCGGTAACGAAGGAAATCGTTAGCATAAACGGTTCGAGGTCTCATAGTGGAACGTTAGTGCCACTCTTGCTGCGCGGTTTGATGGAGAAAAACATTGTTGAGGTTGCTAACGTGTTTCGGCTTGAAATGTTACCTAGGATTACAGAAAGCATTCCGACTGATCAAGATGTTGGTCACTACAAACACTTGAAGGGTTTGCATTTTCCGGAGATACCGTCTGCAGGAGTTGAGATCCTCATTGGTGCAGGCAGTTTGGAAGCTCACAAAATCGCTGATAAGAGATCTGGTTCGACGAACCAACCAAGGGCCGTCAAATCGGGGATTTGCTGGACCTTGGTCGGACCCGACCAATATATGGCAGATGGTGAGTGTTCAGCTAAATTCTGTAAAACAGGATATTTACGCCAACAAATGTTGAACATGTTTGAGCGTGAGTTTAGCGAAGATGACCATGCAGATTGCGATGTATTTTCGGTAGAAGACTCACGTTTGCTTAAGATGATGGACAACTCCGTGTTAAAATTTGGCGGTCATTATCAACTGCCTCTTCCATGGAAGAATGAAGATATATCACTGCCCAACAACCGTTCCGTAGCGGAGAAAAGGTTACAAAGTTTGAAACGCAGATTTGAGAGAGACGGCGACTATTTCAACCAGCACAAAGAAAAAATGGACTGGTTGTTGTGCGAGGGTTATGCAAGAAAGGTTCCCGAAGATTGGGATGGAGAGTCGATGCGATTGTGGTACATACCGCACCATTCTTGCAACACCGCACGTAAATTCCGCGTGGTACACGATTGCGCGGCTACCTTTAATGGATGTGCGCTCAATGAAAGTTTGTTGCAAGGTCCCGATCTAACCAACACTTTACTTGGCGTTCTATTGCGCTTTCAACAAGGTTGAGTGGCATTTGGCGCAGATATTGCAAGCATGTTTTTCCAGGTCAAACTACATCCAAGAGACTGGGATTCCCTTCGTTTCTTGTGGTGGCAGGATGGCGATCTGTCTCAACCGCTGCAAGACTACCAAATGATGGTACACTTATTCGGAGCAAAATTTTCCCCGGCGTGCGCAAATTACGCTTTGAAACGTGTAGCAGAAGACAACACGACCAAAGCAAGTTCAGAGGCGGTCTCAGTCGTGCGTTCTATGTGGATGATTGCTTGAAGTCCGTCGATTCAGAAGAGATTTCCGGGCAGCTGGTGGCAGAGGTAAAATCGTTATTAAAATCTGGTGGTTTTAACCTTACGAAATTTACCAGCAATTGCAGAAACGTTTTGAACACCATGAGCGAGGATGATCAGTCGCCTGTCATCAATAACTTGGAGCTCGGCACCCTCCCCGTCACGAAAACACTCGGTCTACACTGGAACATGAACACAGATACCTTCGAGATTCACGCCAATTTACGCCCCAAGCCGCTCACGAGACGCGGTATTCTTTCTCAGGCCAGTCAACTTTTCGATCCGTTTGGCGCAATACAACCGTTTATACTTCCTGTCAAACAGTTGCTTCAAAGATTGTGCCAGATGAACTTAGGCTGGGACGACGAGTTAAGTTCCCATGAGCAAGAGCTCTGGCTAAAGTGGATACAAGCCCTACCGAAGCTGTAAACGATATCCATTCCTCGATGGTTCGGCACCTGCTTGAAGACGTTGGTTTGGAACTGCATTGTTTCAGCGATGCGAGCGAAGTTGGGTACGGTGCGGTCTGCTATTTGTGAATAGCTAATGACTCTCGACCGCGCTGTTATTTTCTTCTGGGAAAGTCTCGTGTTGTCCCAGTACTTACTGTTCCACGACTTGAATTGTCAGCTGCAGTTGTTTGTGTCAAACTGTCAAAACTCGTTACCAAAGAAATGGAGATTAATTTCACCAAGATCACGTTTTGGACTGTGCTGCAGTACATAAGAAACACTACTCGACGTTTTAATGTGTTCGTAGCTAACCGTCTAACTGTAATTCACACTGCTTCTAAGGCTTGTCATTGGAGACATGTAGACTCGGCGAGAAACCCTGCCGACACTGCTTCCAGAGGTTTGATGCCTGACAGTGAATGCAAACTCTGGCTTGAAGGGCCTAGTTTCTTGCGGCAATCGGAGGATCATTGGCCAGAAAAGCCGAACGCTCTAGCGCCTTTAAGCGACGACGATCCCGAAATAAAGAAGGTAAAGGCCGTCGCTACAAACACTTTGCTACGCGAACCCTCGTTGCTAGAGATTATGAGTTATTATTCCGCGTGGTCACGCTTACTAAGGGCGATCGCCTGGTTAATGCGTCTTAAACACTTTATTGTGTGGAAATATGGTCGTAAGGAAGGAGTGAGTTCACCGCCAACATCCTACCTCACCGTAAAAGAAACTGACGAAGCACTTTTGGCTGAAGCAAAGCTTGTCCAAGGACAAATGTTCATGGAGGTATTAAGACTGCTTGAAGATTCGGAGAAGTTGACCAACGTGACTCGCCAGGGTTCAAGTCTTGGTAAAAGTTCTCCTAGTGCTTTCAGAAAATTACGACCAGTCTTAATCGGTGGTGTTTTACGTGTAGGAGGGCGTCTGCAGAATTCGGATTTGTCGTTTGCTGAACGACACCCCATTCTTCTTCCAAGAAGACACCACGTTACCAAGCTCGTGGTCCATCATTACCATGCTAAGGTTGGACACTGCGGAACTCAGTATATTCTGGCCGCAACAAGAGAGACGTTTTGGATAGTTCACGGCCACTCTACAGTACGGCACTATTTGAAGGACTGCAGGAAGCGCCGCCTGAACAAGGCTCGTGCCTGTGGCCAGGTGATGGCACCCCTCCCCAAGTGTAGGGTCTCCGCAGGCGCACGGCTGTTCACTTGCACAGACGTAGACTATTTCAGTCCCATTCTTGTAAAGGTAG
>Ga0210059_1005786_pt1 | contig 19848 bp, 11 predicted proteins | sample Ectturendosymbi2_FD_188042 | JGI IMG/M metagenome (GOLD analysis project Ga0210059, IMG submission 188042) | Ecteinascidia turbinata endosymbiont from Florida, USA - Sample 2 (SPAdes) (version 2) | ecosystem: Host-associated > Tunicates > Ascidians > Unclassified | place: Key West, Florida... | reverse complement strand
GGAAGGATTTTTCTTGGGGGACGAACTGGGGGTTTTTTTTCAAAATTTTTCCGGAGGGGGTCCGAAAGTGGTGAAATTTTTATTTTCCCACTCAAAACTAAAAAAAACATTATTTACTGAAAATTTCAAAATCCAGGGGGGGAAGCTCCCCCATGCCTCCCCTTGCGACGCCCATGGACACAGTGCGGACCCATCATCGCATTGCATACGATCAGGACCAAGACGTTCCGTCGTTGCTTAGCTGAGTGTTATTGACTGCACACAGAAGCCTGGGTCTGCGTTTTGATGTTAGTTTTGTTCAACCAGAGCCTTTGCGAGCAGCTGAGTTGCAATATTCTCAAAAAATTTCAGTTGAAATGAGCGCCATAGCTCTGAGCTTTCACAGTCACAAAAGTTAAGTTTATTGTTTTTCTAAAAGCAACCGGAAGGTTTTCAAGTCGACACAAAACAAACAAGGCCAATATTTCGAAACACGACAGGCTAAGCTGGTGTGCATGTGAGCCTGGGCGTCGGAAGGATTTTTTTCAGGGAGACCAGTAGTGGATTTTTCGAGAGGTGGCTAATAGGATTTTTCCAGGGGGGTCAAGGCTGGTGACATTTAATTTTACCAACTCGAAACTAAGAGAAAAACATTTTCTACTACGAAGATAACAACCAAATATAAAATTTCAAAATCCAGAGGAAGGCCCTCCTTACCACCATTTCCGACGCCCATGACGCGACCAAAATGTTGATGCTTTTTTAATGATTTTTTGCCACTGCTGTTCTATAAAGAATGCCGCCACAAATTTTTGGTGAGAAAGTCAGTCGAGTAAACATGGAACGGCGCAGCACTAGAAACGTTTACGGCTTACTTAACTGGAATTTATTTTGCTATCAGATGTGAGAAAAACTTGCACTTTTTAAAGTTTTACTTGAGCGCATGGCATTTATTTCCGTAATCCTCGTTATAACCGTATATACAGTTTGAAGAGTGAAACTGATGCAAATTGCAATGGATAAATTGCTACGTAGCATGTTTTTTTGTGTATAAGAGTTAGTAGTAAGTTTTTAACTGTGTTTCTGCTTAAATAATGGAAGACGTAAACAGCTTTTACGGTGCATTATAAAACTGCTGTTCAACTGTTCTCCTTTACGCTGATCGTTTCGTAGCATTAATTTCCAAGAGGATTGCTGTAGATGGCGAACGAATCATGTCATCTCCCTTAAGGGTTTTCAAGAGTTGACTACTTTTACTGGACTACATGAAATTCCTTCGACAGTGAATTTAACAAATTCAACGAGCATTGTCTTAACCCTGATGCTAACCACCGGTATATGTTGTTGGAAGAGCAAAAACCAACTTAAAGGCATAAAGACTATTTTATCCAATTTACAGATTCTATTTGAATAAAAACGGAAGACTCCAGCCAAGTAGGTGAAATATATACCCAGTAACCATCTAGTGTCTGATTCATTGTTGTAGATTGTAGGATTCTTTTTCGATAGATTCTATTTAAAGTACATGTTCAAAGCATGGCCTCTGGACAAGGGTGTATCCAACCAGTAAGGTTAGGGGGAGGGCGATTTCAGCAATAATTGGTAGTCAAGGCTCATAACAACTTCGCTACTGAGAGAGTTGAAGCATACTTCACAGTTCACAACACTGCTGTGACAAAAAATGTACAAGAAAATGACCTTATATCGCGAATGTTGTTTTCCGAATTGTACAAAATCATGGTGAATAAAGTTACTTTCTTAGGTTTTAGGGGGGCGATCGCCGTCCCCCCTGGATCAGTCCCTGCTTCTAGCTAGATATTTGTCAAATTCATCGCTCTTGAGATGAAAATACGTTTTTATATCTATATTGTGTTTTGAATAACCACAAAGGATGCATACCTTTCGTTTTACGGTTTGTTCCCGAAAATTTCCACATGTGGGTCTGAAGCATTAAACATTTGATTAAAAATTTCTGGATTATGCGATGAAAATAAATATACAGTATATAAATCAGGTATTTAAGAGTTTCGTTGCGCCCAAATGTTATTAGAGGTAGCATGTTATTTACTTTGTACGTGGTACCTAGGAGTGACATAACCAGGAATGTTTAGCACTCAAATAATCTTCAGTGTTTGAAAGTTTCAAATTAGAGCCAGTTTATTAGCAACAAAACCAGAAACAGCGCCAGTAAAGGCTTTGAATAAGCGCTCGAAATCGCTAGATCAAGTCCACAGCATACTCCCTTGCGTCTTTCGTGCACTTGCCACTGTTAATCATATCTTTGAAATTTTTCATTTACCTGAAGGTGTGACGGTTACCATGCATTAAAATTTGCGTTGTGACATTCGTAACGATGTCCGTTTGATGAACGCGAACCGTTTGCTCTTTTCTGTGTGTTTGTTTTCCTTCTATTGCACTTTTTTCTTCAGTTACAGCGCTGTACGATTTAAGTCGCAAAAACGGAATTTTGCTGAGCTAACACCGTGTGCAGTTTACTTTTCCCGCTTTCTATATTCACAGATAGTCAGCGTTATACACAGTTTATTACAAAGGAAACGCGGTCGCCAGTTGCCACAGCAACGCTTGAATGGCGCTGTTAAATACAAATATTCTATCCAAAGCAACCAAAAACTTCCGAAATCCAACAAGACAAAATTGTGTTTGGATCGATGAACTATAATATGCTTCACAGCGAAGCGTTCTGTAGCGATTTGCAACGACGACAAAAAAAACTTTTAGTTCATCAGTAGATGGCAATTTTCGCTCAAATTTAAGCAATATGACATTTTTACACCAACACTCAAAAACGAAAATACAAGGAAGTCTCTCACATCAGATATTTGTCATATAAAAACTACAGCTTGTTACAGAAGTTCATTGGTGGCACGGATGATATATCGCTTTGCATTGAAATGAAGCTCTATCGTGTCAGGTCTCAAGAAGTTCTCCACCGCGATGATAAAAGTGGCCAGCGCTAAACGATTGACACGCAGTTGTTTTCGACATCTGCGCAACAGTTTGCCATCTGATGCGTAAGGAAACATCCTTCAGGCGTTGAGACGATCTCGGTATCCTGAGATCATATTATATCGTGCGGAAAAGTTGCTACTGACTTGAGTCAAGCACTTCTTCATTGTTCACGTCGCACTTTGCTGAAATGGTTCTTCATTTTTTCACAGCACAAAGAAAGTGACAAGTGTCATGTAATAGGCTCCTTTTTGCAACGACGTTTGTACTGATTACATGGCCATCACGCTGCAGAGCGAGGATCGAAAGCGCGACGAATGTTTAAAAACAACAAGCAAGCTGCAAAGGCGCTCCAGCAGCTGTTTTCTGTGTAGCATGGAAGCTCGACTCACAAGAGGCGCAATTTCATTTGGCGTGCGCAGCTCATGAAGAAAACTGCAACAGTGATTAAGCAAAAGCGGAAGTCTTACAATTAGAGGAAGATCACAAAGTTCTAACTTGTCTTGAATCATTTTCAATGGTTCATAGTCGGCACCCTACTGTACGGTTAGAAGACTGGGATTCTAAGCTCGTTTTAATTTGGCAAACACATATAGCGTTTCATACGTTGCTTCATGAGACAACTCATGTTATACTATCTTTTGAATGAAACGTGATATTGTAGCCTTACGCTTAATTTTTAGGTTCTATCAAGTTCTACAGATTTTTTGCTTGGTTCTTCACATAACATTAAATTTGTAGCATTCCTTGGACAAAGCAACTTTCCGCAGTGATCAGAACTGTGGACAGACGTGGACACACGCTGTCTTTGAAGTTCCGCAAGCGAAGTACAATATGCAAGTCAAGCAGATTATATTCATCTTTGGCGATATGAAGCGTGTTAACAACATTTTCTGGCAAAATGCGTATAATTATAAAAGTGTTGCAAAGTGTGAAAGCCTAAAACAGGTCGACGTGTTTCGATTCGCTCAGACGAGACCATACAGCATGAGACAGAATGACAAGAGGAGAAAAGAGGTGGGTCAGTGCTCGAACCAGGTATGATAGGAACACTCGTGCTGGCCACGAGCTACCGTAGTTTGACGCTGAACTCAGCTCTTCACACTTTCATCAGGCGATGTATCAGAATATTACAGAGACTCGGTCATCTCCAAGAAAAGCGTTCTCGCGCTCTACACTCAGACCAGGTCCGACCACGCTCTGTCTGCTTCTTGCTGGAGCTCTGATCAACTTTTCTACCAGAGATTTCGCTTTGTTTTCTGCAAAAAGCAACTACGGATTTCAGAAACATCTTTGGAAAATTTTTCTTATTTTTTACAATCAGAATTTTGCGCTATCAGTAAAGAACGCCAAAAATCAACTTGCCGAATGGACCCAACTGATAACAAACTTTTTCAATAAAAACGAACGCACAACAGCATGCAGCCATGAGGTATGGGCAGAAATTTGACTGAAAACAAAAAGTATTTTCTTCCAAGCAAGCAATATAATATTGAGATGTAAAAACAAAACCAACATCGGTGTTTTCTTTGTTTGAATTTCGTCTCTTTTCAACATATTCAAGCAAGAAATAACACACATCTTGTGTTAGTAACAAATAAACAGTTCTAACGGATAACTGGTGTCTCATTGCGTTGAATTATTAGTGAAAAGATTTCATGCATCAAGCAACCTTGATACAGCATACTTCGAAGACTTACTGGTTATATTTTGTAGCTGTTAAGTGTACATTTTTTCTGACTATTCCGATATTGTCCTAGTTGAAAACGATAGGTTGTTGTTGTCGCATCCGAAAGCCTTGTATTAACGTCATGTTTATCGTCAGAAGTTGATCAAAATTTTTCTTGGGCATGGCTTTGCAGTTTCTCCAGCAGCCATGAATTGCCACTATTTTTCTCAGGTTATCACAATTTTAATAACTGAAGACTTGAAACCAACCTGTTATAGGAAGTAGACGTCGGTTATCGGGCAATGTCTTCCTGGCTTGCTTTATAGTCCGCTTGACCATAGGAGAACCGGGGTTATGATTGTTGGGATCGGTTGGAGAAACCTTTCTTCTCCTTTTAACAAAGATTTGTCATATGCTTGTGTGACATGGTGAGCAAACACAGATAAATTGAATTTCCTTATTTCGTGGAAAAATAAATTCAGCAACCTGAAAATTTTGAGACAAAATGATCTTACCTGGGAGACATTTGATTGTTCTTTACAGGTAAGTTGCGAGTGACGACAGTATGCGTATCCGTTGCCGAAGATTCGAGAGATGATGCCAAGGTTCTGTTTTTCCCCTGGAAATACGGCAAAGAAATCATTAACAGAAGCAAACTGATTTTCTTGATTTGCTTTTAGATCTACAAGTAAAACTTATCAGCTTTTGTTACCTAGTTTCTGGGCACATATTTTTCTCTTACCATTTTCGAAACTACAAACACGAATTAATTCGTCCCTTTAGCAGTTACCATCTAATTAACTTCAGGTTTCTCTTACAGTTTCTTCTACCTCTGTATACTTAAACTCCAGTATGAATTGTGTTTTCAGTCGCAAAGCGAAACCGCAACACTAAAAAACTACAAAATTTGGTAAACTTCAGCCAATCCGGAGATGATTTCTATCAATAAATTTAAAGGTGAAACATATCACGTTGTTTAGAAAATCTTTACAGGCAAAGGAAAACAGACTGTAATTAAAATTGAACACATACTTTACCTTCCAAATGAATAAAGGCTGGCAAACGACCTGAGCAGTCAGGTTTGATCCAAGAACTTCAAAATCAACTGTCATATTTGAGCGTTGCACATTTTAAATTGCTTTAAAGCGATTTACATTCATTTTTAAGGTTTCAGCTCATGGGGATCCTAATTCTTGTGGGTTCACAAATTGCTCAAATCTCTAATGATTTCGTGTAATTCATGTAAATACCTTTTCAACATTTGGGGCGTTTTTCAGCCAATCGTTCACTTTTTCCTGTGGGTCCATGGTTTTTCCGGATGGAACTCTCTTGCGCCGTTTCGAGTGACGTTTTACCTTCGACGTCTTTCTTCTGAAAAAGACCTCATCATAAGTTCATTGTGATGTGACAGAGGGGGGGAGGGTGAAACAAAGGGCAGGTTGGCCATTTACCATTTTTCGCCATAACTCGCAAACCGGTTCAAGATCTTATTTAGAACAAACTCTTTGTTGACGAACATTTGAGACCATTTTGCATTATATTGGTCAAGCAAAGTATTTAGCACAATATAGTTTGAAGCACAAGTAGAAACAAATATTCAACCGGTGTGTTTTACTGGACAGTCATCGCTGAGTCGAAGAGGGTGTCACTATTGGGAACTGCAGGATCAACCATTTGCTTGTTGCGGACCATTTGGAATTGCTTGCATCTTCTGAACGAGGCTTTCAACATGCACTCGATCGGTTTTCTGCTGCATGCGACCAAGCGGGAATGGAAATCAGCACAAAAAGACGGAGGTATTGCGATTTTTCAGAAACCCAAGACAGTGCACGCCTGCCAGTGAGCGGCAAGCTGGCAATACACTGCAGCAGGTGGAGATGTTCAAGTACCTTGGGGTGGTTTTCACAAGTGACGGAAGGCGCAACAAGGAGATACGCGGATTTGTAAAGCGAACGCAGTTCTGCATCAACCTTATCGCTCTGTGGTCACAAAACTGAAGCTTTCAAACACCGCAAAGCTGTCAGTTTTTAAATCGGTCTTTGTTCCGATCATTATCTATGGTCATGAAATTTTTGTAATGGCTATAAGAGTGCTATCTCAAGTGCAAGGGGCAGAGATGTGGTTTTTGCGAAAAATTCTCTTACTTGGTGCCTTCTTGGTGTGGAGCCAGTAGGACTATTTGACATTGCTGTAAACCCTATTTCGAGACCTCCTAGGGCTGCTGCTCTGATGATGATGGTGACTTTGGAATGTGTTTTTGGTTTGTGCTACTGGCCGTACTTAAAAGTGACATGAAACGCGGTTCGGCGAAGGACCTGTTGCAAGAATGATGAGTTTTCACAAAAAAATGAGAAACTACAGAAGAAAAAGTGCGACAAACGTAAAAGCACGCAGGTTATTTTAGTGTTGAAACCAATGCTTCTCTACCTCTGCACAAGATAAACAAACAGAAGTCTAGTTTTGACAGACAATTGACAGACTGCGAGGCAGGCCCGTAACCAGCTTGGGACACCAGGTGGGCGAAGAGATTTCTAAGAGCCCAAATTTTTTTAACTATGTCCAACACATTTTTCTAGGAGGGCGAAAAAAATTTTAAGGGAGACGAAACCTCCTTCGTTACGGGCCTGCTGCGAGGTATTGACACATAGTGTGATATGTTGTCAGGACAACTGACCGCAATCAGAATTATGTTTGGCCAGCAGCTGAACTTTAATAGGCCAGTCACAGACGCATGATTGTAGATAGGAATGAACCAGCGGAGTTTGACCCTTAAACGCGGATTCCCCCTTTTAGCATTCTTCAGAATTTTATATTTTTATTTTGAAATACTGTAATAAAAAAGCTTGATGCATGTTTTCCAAGATGCCGCTTCCCCAATAAACCGTTCGGACTTACCAGTAAAAAAGCGAAAAAGACCATTTGGTAAAAAACACTTTGAAGGAAAGACAAGGAGAAAAGCACATTTGGCATGATGGTTTTATTTTCCTGACATTTGCTTCAGCTTTAAACTATTACTTTTTTGGCACTGCTTTTTACACAACGGCTTTCAAAATCAAACGCATGTCCCTTTATATTTGCAAATTTCAATTTCCTGCCATATCCTTGCATAATGCACACACGGTTTCGCAATCTATTCTTTCACATCTTGAATTTGGTTGAAAGAGCTTTTAATGAGGCATTCATAACCTTTTTGAAATTTCAAAGGTTTTTAAATGTAAAGAAGAATCAGTGAAAACCGCGGTTCCTTGAACTTAAATCAACAGCAAAATACCACAACTAAACAATTATAAACTGCTGCTTCCTGGCATCATGTGGGTGAGATTTCAAAAATCACATAATAACGATGAGGTTAAGGTAAACGTTCCACCAGTATCCTATTCTGACATTTATTACAATAACCCAACTGCAAGCAGACATGTGTAAACTAAATGGCAACCAAAAACGGTCTGAGGTCAGTTTGTTTGCTGAGACCGATTTTTTTCATTAAACGAGAATTTTAGACGCAAACATCATACTTCGGGTTGGGATGATGACTTGGTTCATCCATCTCTTCTGACGACTCTTCTCTTATTGTTGGACAGTCGTGTAAATTGTTTCTCTTCGGACGACGGGGTTTGTTGCAGAGTTCGGCTGAACTGCAACGACCAAGTTCGCAGATAAGCGTCAAGACTATCAAATCATCCATCCAGAAAAATGCCTATTTCTACCATTTTATGATCAATAAATCTAAAACGTTCAGATACACTAAAATAAACCGAAGCAATTTCCGGACCAGGAGTTTTCTCACCCCAGACAGCTTTTATTCAAAACACGAATGCTCCAAACAATACTTGCACCGAGGCCGAATCGAAACTTGTACGAAATTGCTTGCGTGGAACATAGTCCAGAAAATCCATAAATTTATCTGCTCATGGAGACGGTTTTCAAAACGAGTTCGACAAATGCTCGCATCAATTTACTTCGTCTTTTGGTCGCAACTTGCGGCCTTTTCGTGAATTTCTGATTTTACTGAAGCTATATTCATCATATTTTTGTTACTTTGTTTTCGGCAATGGCAGGCAATTTACTTATAAACATAATTTCAACAAAAATTTTTCAGAAAGCGCTTTTTTGTCCATCGTCCGCACAATTGACAATGCATCAAAAATTTACAAATCTTTGATCCCCAAAATTGTTTTTTATGCTACCTGCTACTGTGCATAGGCAGTATATCATAATGGAAATGTATCTTATTCTTACGAAATTTGAGAAACCAGCTGCACTGGTTTGAAAAAATAACTTGGACTTTCTCGATAAAAAAAAGTATAGCGATCGCCACTATAACTTAAATACGTCACAATGCTTGCCTCATAACAAATTGTGCAGTTGAAAATTTCATGCCTGTGCTTACTTATAGCTGTCGGAAAATATTGATATCTGCAATGAAGTGAAAATCTCTGGCAATATTTAATACTCATTTGCAGAAAGATAAAAAGCGTTTCATAAATTGATTTACTTGGGAATTTTAAGTGTTGTCTTGAGCTCGGTTGCATTAGCCAAGCGAAGTAAACATCTAGAAAACTTCATTTGGAAAGTTTCTGGGCTTACTGGGAGCACAATCCACGCTTGTTAGCCTAATCCGAAGCAAGAAACATCCAACATTTTACAACACACGAAATGCATTTTTCAAAATGTCTTTTTTCGTTATCTCACAATGGTCGTTAACTCGTTATCTCATGTTTCGCGAGACGGCAACTTCTACAAAATGTTTATAATGCACAAAATAACTGTTCATCATGAAAAACTCCATTACCATTGAAACACTAACAGTAAACAAAAATTAAATATAAATGAGTAATATGTAGAAAGATGTCAATGTTAAATATCGAAGGGGGGGGGCAGCGGCTTCTTGTCATCTGCTGTTGCTGACCATGGATAAACCGTCGTCTAAGAGTTTTGCAATAAATTTGACTAAAAGGAAATATTGCACATTTTGTAAAAACGCAACTTTCTCTGCTGACATCACAAAACCTCGCGAGCAACATTTTCATTTTCAATGCCACTCACTCGCTCGAGCTTCGGCCGCTGTCATTTGCGTTCCTGAAAGCTTCAGATTCGTCGTACGGCAATCGATTGTGAAACGTATTCATTATCTTTGCAGCATCTTCAGGTTGTAACAAAATGCTTTTCTCCCTGTTCATTGGCGGTTTCCTTTCTGAGTACAAGCTGTCCCGCACGTCACGGATCACATTCATGGCCTCCTTTATATACAACGAGCAGGGCTATTGTACGACGTCAAAAATATTTATTCTCCTTCAATTCATCAACACTTATACAAAACCACGGCCCGGCTGCCTTTTGATGATAAAGCATCGTTTCACCTGAGAGGTTAGATTTCTATTCCGGAATGGTCGCGACATCAGCAAGTGATTGACCACCTCAGCCGCCTCTTCTGGGCTCAGTTCAAGCATCTGGTCAGGATCGTGGAAGGCGCAATTTTTTTCGTCCAAATTTCCCTCCAACATTTCCTGCGGGTGAGCCATGTTTGGGTGAAAGTAGCCATTGCTCTGGTTCCTTACATCCATGTTTTCCGGCGGGAATGGAAGTTCCTGCTGCAGTCGTTGCATGGCTGGCATGGAGACATCATTTTCTCTCGGTATTGCGTCATTCACACAAGGATTGTAACCCATTTGAGGTACACTGGCTGGTGGATCTAAGAAATGAAAAATTTCGGTAAAAACCACAGAAGGTACTATATACATGCAAACCCAGTGTAAACAACTAAAAAAGGTGCTATTATATATGAAAACTCAGATATCGTCATTTAAAGCAGGACAAACATCAAGCATAATGACAATAGTTGATTTACGCAAATTTCCATATTACCTTGAAATTCCATGCCACTGTTTAGAGTCATGCAAATTATCGGAGGTATTAAGCCATAAAAAAATAAATGAAACATCATTGCACTAAACCACAATCACGTAAAAAATAAACGTGACAAGTAGTTTGTCACCACATGATTTTATTAATTAATCAGATCTTGTTGTCTGTTATATGCTCGTGCGACGCGCAGCATGAAGATAGTTGGATGAATTTACAGATAAGTAGTTTTATCAATCTAGCAGAACATACAGCAGCTCTAACACTGATCGTCCAAAATGAATGCTGAAAAAGTATTTTGAATGACATGGAAAATCAGTCTTTTACTTACTTTGCGAAAAAGTTGATTTTAAACCTGGGTTTGGACATTCGTTTCTTCTTATTTGGTTGAGCAACGCAACTGCTTCTTCTGGAGACAACTTGTCATACGGATTAAAATTGCCTGCAGCAATATATCGGCGGATTTAACATTTTTCGTCACTTTCAATAAAATTTTAATCATACATACCCCATTTTATGACTCGTTTCAGAAAGTGGCGCACTGAACACCATACGTTTCTATCAGCTTGGTTAAAATATTGCAAAAATGCGATTTGTCGACATATGGTCAACAGACAGATTTGCGTTTTTTTCGTGGTCGCTCTCACTTGAACAGGTCTGCTCAAACTAATTGTGAAACCCCAGTTTCGGGCGTTCCAACACGTCCATGAGGGCAAATCCGCATGCTCCACGCTTTCCAACATTTGAAAGTGAAACGCAGGTTAATTACAATGGATGCTCTGTAGATTTTAGGACAAAATACGGAAAAATCGCGTTTTGTAGAAGTAGATGGATGCATGCTCTATCTAGGCCGTAGCTACATTGAGGCAAATGAGGCACTTGCTTCAGTGAACTTTCTGTAATGTTGCCACAAAACATTTTTGCAACGCTAAATCAGATCACTTTTTATTGTGTTGATGTTTTAAAAAGAACAGCACTGCAGCTACACTGTGTTGCAACCACCAGAGATATTACCAGCCTAGATTAGACAAGGGCAGGATGTTAGGTCTCCACAAACTACATTAAAAACATACCAAACCGGGGACGTAATTAACATGTCCGCCTCGGCAAAAATTTGACCTTGACTACGGTAATGATGCTGCACGTGGTTTGTGCTTCAGAAAGAAATGGCTTTTACAAGTTTTATTTCCGAAACCCAGGTTAATAAACTACCAAAAAATATCATTGTCGGCTAGCAAATTCCGCACATTTCTCTGATGAAGCACACCTACTGAAAGCAAACATCACTTGTTCGCTAACAAAAATTGTTCAACGTCTCTATTTGTAGTTCAATACAATACAAACCTTTGTCGGGTGAAGAATAATACGAATTTGGGGGCAAATTGTTATCCACTTCCCTGTATTGAGAAGGAACTGGCAAAGCTCTGTAGATAAAAGTTATTCGTGTCTGTCACAACAAAGCTGAGAACAAGCTACAGCGCATTGGCGCATTAACGCGCTGTTCAGGCTTTTGAGATGAAATCTTTAGCAGATGCGCAGTTTTGAAAACGAGGACCAAGCTGATAATACTAAATTTTAAGTATATATCTAGGGCCCGAAAGAAAAAATATTACGCGATATTACGCCCTTGGCTCATTTGCAAAACTGCGCACAAATCTACAAACGTGGTTTTAAAATGATGGCCTGACACGCTGACCACTTCTATCGAACGATTGTATTGTCATGGATTTTACACGAGCGCATACGTGTTGCGACCTTCCGCTGTCGGAGCAAGAGAGCGCACAATCAGAGCGGACTGTTGTACGTCGCAGCAGAAAGTCACTGGTTAGTGTGCATTGGATCAGTTTAATTTTGCTGTTCGTGATACCCACTAGCTTCTGTGTTATTCAAGCGATGGTCTCCGACGAGGAGCCTATTAAGATGCGAATCGGAAGCACCCCTACAATGAAAGCTAATCCTGAACCACTTTGATAATCAGTTGCAGGTATGAGCGAGGACCTTGTCGTCTCTGCTGTCACAAACGGTTTTATAAAAACTTTTTGGTGCTTAAATCTTTTTAGCAACGCTGCAAGGTTTATAAACTATCGAAAAAAAACGTATTGTAATGTTTGAATGACTGTACAAAGTAAAGACCATGTTGACTGAATCGTGTTATTTTTACTTCAGAACCGGTGTCTCGTATTCTGATGGGGCGATGCTCTGAGGGGGTGGAATCCGACCAACCGTTGACATGCGAACATCAGGATGGGGAGGATTGCCAGGATGGTAATATCCCGGCTCGGGCAATTGCTGCAATCTTCCTTGACTGAGTTTGCCGTTTCCTTTCTGTGACAATATCTGGTAATTACTTCAACAAGATATTTGGACACGACAAAATTGCTGTAGCATATTTTATCTCATGAGAACCACGAAATATTTTTATGTTTGTTAGCGATACAAGCTACTTTCATGCACCAAGATAGCGATACGTATGCAAAAAACAAGCTTTTTTCCTGTTCCATCTGGCATGGATGCCTCCATGAACCTCACAAAAACCTGTAAATAGATGTATGCTGACCATATTCTACCACAAAGAATTAGATTGTAGGGGCAATAAATTTCTCATTTGGTTCATAACATTTCAGTCTCCCACGAAATTTTTTAATCGCTTAAATTGCACCGATTCACATGAAACGACTGCTCTCGCTCCAAAGACGAAATGCAACTCAGGTTTTTGTTGCCTTTTTTCACGTAAAGTAAATGCAATTTGTCATGTTAGCTAAAACGTTAATAGGCTCCTTGTAAAACTATCGTGTTGTTTTTTTTTGCACGATACATACTCAGAATGTATATATCTATGTACAGCATTTTTACCAACCACTCTCGCGAAAGCTTAAATCTGCTACAGTTTGTCCCGCAGACTTTCTCTATGCTCGTTCCTCGTGCTTCAGATTTACGAAGTTTGCTTGAACCAGCCGACCATGACGGGATACTGTATATCAGGGTGCGGGGAACCTATTTACTATCACGGGCCGCATAAAAGGTGGATTATCACTGGCGGGCCACAAAAACAATTGATTTAATCCAAAAATTCAACCTTTATCTAAGTATGAGGGATAAAGGATTTTCTTGACATATTATCTAAGTATACTTATACCTGCTTGTCATGGAGCTTCGTTTTGACGCGATTTTGTACTCTAAATTGGGTAACGAAAATTCTGATGCGGGCCATATCAAATGCTCCCCCGAGCCGCATTTGGCCCGTGGGTCGGAAGCTCCCCACCCTGCTGTATATTGTAATTGCTGCGCTAAAGAGCAAACACAATTTGAAAAAATACATCCCAGCTTGGCTTGTACAGGCAGCAACGTTCTTGCACCGAATTTCGAAAACTCAGCATCTGCAATTATTGAAACGGGAAAACAGATTGACGTCGCAGTCCATCCATGTAGAGAATGAGTTGCTTACATTTACACGAATTCATCACGAGACAGTGTTGGATCAAGATACTTTGGGGGAAGTAGGTCCAAAATCGCCACTTGCATCCTCGTAATATGGCGGACTGTTGCAGATGTCCCTGATCCTAATTTTTTCATTGCTATCTAGCAACATACTGTAAACGTTGCTGCTTATCCAGCTGCCTTCCACGACCGTCTCTCCCAACTCAGGTGAAACACACGCTTGTTAGAGTTCATACATCGACATTAGTCAGAAAATTCGTGTAAACGATTTGCCTTTTGATTCAACCACAGCTAAAATCTTCGGGTGGGAATGATTGTAACTTGTTGTACTTAACAACTAGAAACGTTATTGGTGCTTTCAAAATGTTTTTGAAGTTTTTTTGGGGGCACTTGCCCGGTTTTCCCCTCTGTGATTTCGGGGCTGCAGAGAACTCATTTATGTATTTAAGAATGGGGAGTTCTTAAAAACAAACAAATAACCGTGTTTCAAAGACTCGTGTCTTTATAGCTTCTTTGAAGCTTGCTTTAATGCCACCTGTTCATACTTTTTCTTTCCTGCTTTAATACGACGTAAAACGAAAATAGAGACCCCTTTGTACTTTCGACAAGTGCAAGAAATGCATGACTCAACTATATCAGCCGGATTGTTAGAAACTTCCTCCATTATAATATCTTCAGACATCCTCTTCAATCTATCGATCAGCTCATCGTGGTTGGAGTTTGCATTTGCTTTCAAGCTCACGCTGTTGATGGACGTTGTGCGAGAGTGACGTCTTCCTTCCCTGCCTGTAGGACATTTTTAAAACAACGTATTTTATATCTCATTTTTTCTTTTTGGCGAGAGCTTTCAAGCGGTATCTGCTATAGGTAAGCGACAATCGAAAACAGATTGCACATTAACAATATTTCGTGCAAACTCCACCTTGACATGGCGAGATCCAACAAGCGACAGGTTTTGCATTGCTAGCTTGCTTTCCAAAATCATCTACAAAAAGGTGTGAGGGTTTGGACGAAAATCAAGTAAGTTTTTAAACTTGTTCGGGTTAAGCATTTTATTCTGGCATCAGAAAGTATCATACACCTTACTTAAACCTGGCAAACGGCTCACTTGTTAGTCTGTGCACCTAAGACTTGAAAGTCTTGCATTTGAGAAATTCATTCAACAATTAACCGGCTGTTGGTGCAGTGGGTTGAGCACACGCCACTAAAGCTGAGAGGCGGAGGTCAATTTGCGGTCGGGAAATAACGAAGACTGTAAAAATTGGTACTTGCTGCCTGTCCAGCCTCGTGCTCGCCGTTAATGGATGGGTGCAAGTGAAAGCTTCGCACACAGTGCTGATATTGATTCGTTATCAATGCATCATTCACTGCGAAAGTAGCCACGTAGCCCACGGTGCAAACAAGCGGAAATGGGTGCCGCGGACCCAGCTCGTGACGTATCGAAAGCGAATACAAAAAGAATATAATGAAACCGGACGGAAGTATGTGTTGTTTATTGCTTGTTATTGAAATGAGAAAGTAAAAACAGCAAAAAACTATCACAAACAAGGGTACCAGATGGTCAAATAAAAAATGCGATTGTTCTTTAGGCTGATGGCGGTGCAACAACGGCACGTAAACCGTTTTTATAAGATTTAAAACAAGCACAGATCACTCAACGTGTTGCATTCTCACCAACTCCATGCTGGGATTTTGTTTTCATGTTAATCAGCGTCACTTCCTTGTCTAAGGCTTGCTCTTCCTTTCTAGGTTTACGTTTGTACCATCGACGCAGTGCAACCGCGACAAGGAAAAGAACCAACAGAAGGATGACGACTATGGCGGCAATCAGTGCACCGTTGTGGCTGAAAATATAAACGGCAGCTTGAAAACGTTGTTCGACGTGGAATAAGATCAAGCTGCGACCTGAAAAAATACGTCAGAAAGCCAAACGATCACAAGTGGAAAAATGCCGGGCGAAGCTTCGCCGCGGTCGACAAGCATACCTTGATGTGTCTCCGTGCGATGGCGTTTCAGTCGTTGGCGGCGCTGAAAAAAAAGCGAGAAAGTCAACATTTTGTACTGTATGAGTCGCGGCGGATCTACTACATAAACGCAACAGTCCAAAACGAACTTGGTTTTCCTGTTTGAGTAAAAAAATCTTGATGGTTCATAACAAGATATTTTCTGGAGCACCGAATGCTTCACGTTTCTTACGAATTGTTTGCGCAATCGCGGTTGTCGCAGCGATGGTCGTCACTGCCGTCGTCATGGCAGGCGTTGTCGTAGTTGCTGCGGTTGTTTCAACAGAGGACGCTGTCGTGGAAGGGTCAGTGGCTTCACCCGCGGTTGTTGTCGGCGGTTGCGTTGTTGACGGTGGAGCAGAAGTTGGGGCTGGAGATGGTGTTGGAACTGCACAATTTAGCATTCCATAAAATCTATTTTCGTGCGTTGCCAAACTTTACTTACAAAGCTGAAAAAACGCACTCGTTTAAATTAAAATTTGCAGACAACCGTTCAGTTTAACATTAAAATAGGAGCGATTCACTAAACAAGGCGCCATTTAACAAGCATGCTTTGATGTACAGTAACTGTGTCTCTGTAGCACTGCATGCAACATTACGCACTCTGACAGTCGTCCTTGCAAACGAGAGCAACACAGCGAACGACAATGTAAATATTGGTTCAGTCGATCGTTCTACACATAGTCCGAAGACTTGCTCTGACTTGGTTCGTCGCATGTGTCGCCCATAAAATCCCGCGGACATGAACAAACAAAATCAACAACTCTGTTCACGCACAAACCACCGTTGACGCACGGACTGGAAAGACAAGGGTCGGGTTCTGCGAACACAAGATGTCAGCAAGACTTTGTCCAGAAGCAGAAAAATAGAGTTTAGCTGTTTGCTGAGAACGCATTCTTTTTAAGTGAAGCTGGAGTTGAACTTGCTAATATCGTATAAACACTAGGGCAATTCAAAAACATAGTTGAAGGTTATACGCTATTCACTTGAAAAAAATGAGCAATTGAAATAAAACATAGGGTTCATTCACGGCAGTCCTCACCTATTTCGCAATGATCTCCTGTAAACTCATTGATACAATCACAAGAGTAACTGTTAGGGCCATCTTGACATTCACCTCCATTTTCGCACGGGTATGATGCGCATTCATCTTTGTCTGCAAGAAGTAAAGCAGTTGGAAACAATTGTATCTAACATCAAAGTTTTACAAATATAAAGAGTTTACAAATTTTTTGAAGAGTTAATGATACGCCCACATTTAATGCAGAGCAATCAACGACTCGAACCGGGTCTGAAACCGATAATTTAGTAACGGAGGGAAAACATTTTAAAGAATTTACCGATTTCGCAGTTTATTCCAGCAAAGCCCTCGGCACAATCGCATTCATAGTATCCTGTGTATGGGTGGCATGTTCCACTGTTTTGACATGGATCTGATTCGCAGGGATCGGGACCGCTGAACTCAACTGCGACAAGTATTTGCTGTTCAGTAACTAGCTACGTACACATGCAGTCTGGTTTTCTGACAGTTTTTTTAACGCATATTTTTGCACATACTGCGAGCAGAGTCGGACTTGATGAACTGCACTGATTCCCATCTTCAATGTTTAATTGCGGCCTTGCATTCCGTTTTATTACAGGTCGGTTCGGCGGGTGCTCACGAAACGATTTTCACACTGGTGCGAGCGGAAATAGAAGAAATGAAACCATGTAAATATTTAGTTTTTAATTAAGTTTTCCTGCAAGTAACTTATCGGTTTTGGTAATGCGAGCCATTGCATAGTGTTAAAAAACAAGGATCACAGGAGTAACACATTGCCGTATATAGTGCCTGGCTGCTCTCAGTAAGATCATTTCAAACAGGAAAAGGCCCGAGATTTTCCATATCAGTGGGCACTGCTATTCGTCGATTCAGAGAGTTCTGATCAAATCCAAGCGCGTAAGAGAAAAAATTTTGGTTCCGGCTTTGATTCTATACAAACGCAAATGCATGGATACTATAGTCGCTTCCTTCTTGTTTGTTGAACTAGATCTTTGGATACATTTGATGCATTGCTATTTTTTAAACTTACATATTTGCTGCAATGAAAATAGGGAGTTGCATGACGGCCAAGCAATGCATTTCATTTCCAATGTCTCTAGAACAATGGTTCTCAAACACTGTTCCGAGAGGTAATGCAAGAGCATTATATTCTTTAGGATGCAACCATTTGTTTGAACCGCAAATTGTACTATGTTAGAAAGTTACTTTGAACTTTTATGTACATCACTATCACTTGTTAGGCCTACTGGTAAGAACCCGCCGTCTTTCAACTATGCGCTGCTTTGCGCGGGAGTCATGACTGTGAACCATATAATGAATACAAAATAATGAAGGTAATGGGCTGTGGAACTATAATGATAAAATTTCGGTTGACCTTAATTGGAATTTCAGCTGGAAAGTATTCACAACAGGACAAATGTTTACTAGGCTGACATAATTTCAACATCACTGGCCAGCGCTTTCTTCTGGTGCTACCGTGTTTCTACAATAGAGTCCTGCGCGGGATTAAATTTTTTGTCCGCTCACGCCCCGCACTCGCAAAATTTAAACTCGCCCGCACCCAGGAGTATGAGAAATCTTACCCGCCCCGCACCCACACACTTCTAACCCGCACCCGCCCCGCAGACCATCCCAACCCGCGCCAGTCACGCACTTTTCTGTAGCCTACCAAATCGGCACCTGTCAGAAAACTACTAAAAACTTATTACGGCTGAAGACAATGCAATTATCTAACAAGCAGCAAAATCAACAAGCAGCAAAATCAAGTCTAACAAGCAGCAAAATCAAGCTGCTCATTCTTTTCATTGGCAACCAAAATTTTTCACACATTTGATCTTCCGCCGTCAACAGATTTGAGGTGATAAAAACACTTTTCAGTCGAGTAGTGACCAGCTGTGCGTTAAGCTATGTCTTATCCATTTAGAAGGGCTGCTAGACTGAATTATTCCTCACCAAGTACGACGATAGCATTGGAAAATGTAAATGGTCACTTGCCAACCACACGGCAAGAGTCTGAGGTAACGTTTCGCAAAAAATGGGTTGTTAGGCCCACATCATTCAGTGTTTTTTTTAAGGTTTTTGAAAGGGTGTCGAGGTGGAGCTTAAGGGTGTCAACACCATTTTCCCTTTTATGTCTGATACTTTTAACTGATTTTCACAAAAACTCAAGTTTCCCTCCAAATATGCTTAATTATTTGAATACGACATTCACTTTTGGCAAACAAATCAAAGACAATTTCATAAATAGAAAGGTTGAATATAGGCCTACATATTCATTCACTCATTTTCGTGCCAGCTTTTCCTATGGGGAGAGTCGCGGGCAGGGCTGGCCCTAGCAGGACAAAATTTAGGCCGCTTTCTCGTGGGTGTAGACTGTAGCGCGAAGGAATTAGTTCGCCATTCTTTCCTGGAACATTCTGGATACATGGCCGAACTAACATAGCTGGGATCTCTCAATTCGGAGAAGTGCCTTGACATCCCAGTCTTTAAGGATTTCAGACCTGTGCTCTTTGTCGCGAAGTGTCACACCAAAAACTCTTCGCAAATATCCCATCTCTGCCGTTTGTTCTTTTGATAGTATTCTCTCAGTCGTCACCTACTGTAAGATTCGTGACCACAGGTGAGGATCGGAACAAAGATCGGTTTAAAAACTGAATGCTTTGCGGTCTTTGAAAGCTCCCGTTTCGTTACCACGGAGCAATGAAGGTTACGCAGAACTGCGTTTGTTTTATCAATCCATGTATCAATTCCTTTGTTCCGACTTCTGTCACTCGTGAATACGACCCCAAGGTACTTGAACGTCTCCAACTGTTGCAGTGTATTTCCGCTCACTTGCAGAATACACTGCCTTGGGTGTTTTGAGAGACACAATACCTCAATACTTTTAG
>Ga0210059_1005785_pt1 | contig 19848 bp, 8 predicted proteins | sample Ectturendosymbi2_FD_188042 | JGI IMG/M metagenome (GOLD analysis project Ga0210059, IMG submission 188042) | Ecteinascidia turbinata endosymbiont from Florida, USA - Sample 2 (SPAdes) (version 2) | ecosystem: Host-associated > Tunicates > Ascidians > Unclassified | place: Key West, Florida... | reverse complement strand
ATAGTTGAAACTCTGGTGAATGGTCTTCCATAAACTGAATAATGTGTGGTTGTAATTTGAAATAAATAGCTTTTTAATCAAAGTCACAATTGAAATTTTCATGGGTACACATCTTTTTGGGTCACCCAGAACTGTAGTAAGTGCTCATGTTTAATGCTTTTGTGATTCTTTCTGTTGTAAGATTGATTTGAAACAGTCTATTGTAAAATTACCTCCAAAAAACTGGTAAACCATCGCACTAAACGAGAAGATATTGTGCTGACTGGGAGAAAGATGAACGATTCAAAACATGGATTAAGAAAATGCATGGTAATGCGGAGAAAGCCTACCTCAAGTTTTGTCGCTGTGAAATTAGAGCACAGGTTTAAATAGCCATCGTGCTTCTGCTAAACATCAGCGTAATGCTGTTCCACATTCTGCCATGCGGGGCGGAAGCATGATGACTTGTTAAACTTCGACTTTCAAAAAAAGTCTGACAACAATTGTCAGTTTTTCCGTTTTGCATTAGTAAATATTTTTGTAAATGGCGGAGGCTATGAATACATGCTACAATCTTTACGAAGAGTGCAATAATATGTCTGCAGCCACTGCCTTTTTGTTTGATTTTGCAAATATCGCAAGGTCCCTAAATTCGTAGAGAGTAATTTTTGCTGTCCATTGCTTTACTTTGCAAGTACTGTATTTGTTACTAGCAAGGAAATGACAAACTGTACCTTTCAGTGAAATTTAATGCTTTTCGTTGTTTTTCAAACTTGGCTATAGTTTGAAAAACAACTATGCCAATTTTGGCTAATTCTTTGCCAATTTTGGCTAATTTTTTGTGAAATTTGACTATAACGGAGTTTGAAATCTGGCAACACTGCCAAGGTGTCACTATTTTACTACAACACTTTAACAAAATATGCAAACAGTAACAATGCAATTTTCCAAGTTTGCTCAGTTGAATTACTATGAGTCAATTTATAAAACAATTTTTAATTCTTTGTGCCCACAGGCTATTAGCATTTTACTCGATCGTCCCAAATCGAGATACAAAGTTAATTTCAGGAATTTGTCAAGCAATCCGGTCACGTGACCATGCCGTTTCAGATCCGCTAGCGGCGGCAAAATAGCACATAACAGACTTTATTTTAAGACGCAAAATAATGATTACTTCCAACAAACGTGTCTTGCATAAATTCCAAAATATATTAGCGGTGCACATGCAGCACACAGAGCGCGAAACACGGATTTAGTGAGATCCTGTTCATTCTGCATTGCGACATATCTCTTGCAACGCCCTGCATCTTTTCAACACCCACTTTGCAGTGCATAACTACGTAAAGTCCAATGCATTCAGAAGAACCTTATTTAGTCTTAATTGAACCGATTAACATGAAAACTTGCTCCTGAATCGAAATGCATTAGACCTCAACGCAAACAAGTACAGCCACGCAATTGACTTATGTAAATTAGTCTTACCGTAGTAATGAATGTTCATTCAGCCGCGATATTACCGCACTTCTTTTTTTTCTGTTGCTGGAAGAGTCATCAGTGCATCCTTGGGCGCATCGAGTAATATCAGACTCTGAAGCGCAAACTAACACTGAGCACTGGAAAAGAAAAAATAATTTGCGTTTTTTATTTCTCGAAATCGAAAACGTATTTTGCCTACAAGAATCCAGCATCGCAAGCACTACAGTTACAAGTAGGAATGTAAGCTGTTCGTCTTGATGACTTTGTTTAAGGTGGGTGCACTGACGATTTCTACCTTGACTCAAGCGATATACGCCAGTGCTCTTCAACCGTTTTGTCATCGTGGAACCCCTGATATATTTTCGCGTTTTTCATGGAACCCTCATCAACAAAAATTTAAAATACACGAATTACTTGTAAGAAAATCAAATATTTCGTTATTAGACACTTCAACAAATAAACAGTTATTACAAAAGTTAAAAAGCCAGAAATTTAATTACTCGGTTGTTCTTGCATTTCTGGAATATATCTGCTACATTCAGACTTTGGCAAAAAAACCCGTATCTCAAATATGTGTGGTCCCATTTTCTAACTTTGGCAATGGAATTACATTTGGTCCACTTCGGATGAGGTGCCTGTTTTACATTTGAACTACCCTGCTCATTACCGTCCTCACCTTCGCTGTAGTTATTATTTCGCTTCACATAAGAAAATATGCTATTTTGCTTCATCTGGCTTAACTAAATAGTAAAAAGTTGAATTTCACACTGTTTTTAGTTAATTCCCACAAAGGCTGAACAGCAGCTCTGGACCATTGTCTACTCTCTACTATTCCGATATACAGTACTGCAGGGTTGCCAACACACAAAAAGCCAGAACTTGTCCCAAAAAGCCAGAAAAAGCCAGATAGCAGTTATAGGACATATACACATAAAACAAGCATGACTAAACACAAAATAGACATAAAAACTCGTCAGAAACATCGATATAATACAATTCCAATCTTCAGAAGTATATTTCTTTCTTCGTAATTACACTGTCGCATATTTGTTTCTTATCAATAACATCGATCATTTTTAGGGCAACAGTAAAATCTTTGCAATATTCTGTGCACCCTGCATGGTCATAGACTCTCGTCAGAATAAATTTGATATGAATATGCAGCTCAGACAATGTTTTGCCAGAGCCAAGCCTTTCCGATTATAAAAAAAAGCCAGAAAAAATCCAGATTTTGTCAGGCTTTTTATACTTCCAAAAAAAGCCAAATGTGTTGAAAAAAGCCAGAATTTGAAAACCTGGCTTCAAAAAAGCCAAATTGGCAACCCTGCAGTATTGTAAACAGTACATCGGCAACGTCGTATTACTGTGATGCAACAATAACGTTCTTCTTAATTGCACAACAATGAACAAGTGACGCAACAACTTTCAATATTTCTTGTTCCGCTATCTGCACTCAACCTCCTGTACAACTAATTGGCCTACTTGCAGTCTGAATGCAGCACGGTGATCTAAAAAATTTCATAATGACGCATCAACATATTGCAGCAAGAAATCATTTCCCCTAAAAAACGCGGAACCCTCACGGAACCGTTAAAACTCATGGAACCCCACTACATGTTTTGCAGAACCCAAGGGTTCCGCGGAACCCCTGTTGAAGAGCACTGATATGTGCAGAGAAGCCTTTAAAGCTAGCTGCTCATCACCCACATTTTACTCAACGCAGCTAACATGCGAGGAGTGATGTCATCCATTTGCCAATGAACCCGTCATTCCTTTTTATCAAGAGTTCAACGGTTCAAGGTATTTAGCTTGACGAGCGCTAAAAACTTATTTTTTCTAACGACGCCAGAGTCTGTGAATCACGACAGATATTAAGAAAGAAAAACAATTCGTCAATTCGAAAAAAGAACATGAAGGTACGAGTATAGGCGAACAGAGTATAGCCAACAAAGCTGGTTAATCAAAGCGTGCCGTGTCGACCGGCCTAGGACAGTTCGGCGTCGCCGTTTCGGCGACGTCGATTCGGCGCCGCCGTTTCGGCGACGAGCTGTTTCGGCGACGGGACATTTCGGCGATGGTGGTCGCAAATGTTTTATGTGAAAAAAATGTGTGTTTTTGAAATACTTTGAAGGTTAGACTACAAAGAATGTTTTCTTCAAAAGTGTTTTTGTTGTCATCCTGATGGTCTGTGGCCAGTGTAGTTTCCCGTCCGTCAGGATTTTGGAAGAACTTGGTGCGACCGTGATCACGTGTGTAAAGAAATATGGCTTGTGACGTTTATTTTTGCTGGCATGAGACGTTTGTGAGTTTACACAAAAGTTAAGCCTGGACAGCATCTATTGCTTGATCTTTCACGTAGGCAGGGGCGCATCTAGGGGGTCTGTTTGGCTGTCATGACAGACCCCTTTGCACCGCAGCTACTCAGCATTAAAACCGATAAACTATAAAACGCTGTCACTGCAGGTCTCAAATGCGGGTGTTTTGGAACAGGCAACAGCCTACATTTCCCTTGTAACGTTGCATAGCACTATTACGAAACAACAATGTTACTGCCTTGTCTAAATAGCGCCTGCGCAGTGACATGAAACAATCCACGTTTTTGAACATTCAAAATTGATATTGCGTCGAACGCACGTGTTTCTGAATTTCTTCCTCTGGCAGTGCCGACTCTAATGCTGTCAGAATCTCATACACTGCCACGCACACGCAGGAGCTGATTTGTAATAATTCGCTTCATGGCGGGAGGACAGTCTCCAATCAAGATCGTTCCGTTTGCAGTTTCAGCCTGATTTTATCTGCTGTTTACACCTACTAGGTTATGACAAAATTAAGTAAGTTTAGGCTTTCCTCAACGTCACACCAAGTAACGTGGGTTCGTTTCCACTGAAACTATATTTTTATAAGCAACTTCTCATATTGAAAGGCGCGACAGCTAGCCTCAAAAATTGTGGCCGCATGCATTATCTGAACAAAACATCAGTCAAGCGTCGTATTTCGAAAATAGCCGTTTTAGAATTAAACAGTTGACGATGTTGTTTGCTGCGCAAGAAGTCCTATATAGATTTCGAGTAATTCACTTTTACATTACGATGCAAAGTAATCAGAGCAATTGCAATTCAATCGTTCTTCCCCGCAGTGATTTTGCAAGTATATTTATAACACCGCCATCTTGATAGACAGCCTGCTCCACAGACGCAGTTGTGCAGTTGGTTGTCAGCATCGATTTTATAAGTGTATGTACGTTTGGATAAACAGCTCTCATTGCTGTACGATTGGGACAAGTGCTAGACCGAATCTTGCGCCTACACGCTTCACGACGGCTGTGCGAACTTTTGCACTTTGGTGACATTGCAAAGGAAAATGCATTTCACATTTCATGGCCGAAACGTCCATCGCCGATACGGCGGCGCCTAACTGTCCCGTTCCGGTGTCGATTGGGTATCTGCGCACAGTGTGCAATGAAAGAGGACACTTTCTATTGACCACAGAAAAAAAACTGCATTGCAGTTGTCGTCATCCTCTTGGCGAAGTCATTCAACATTAGAACTTGATGTCGATGAATTGTACTGTATATTTACATTAAATTTGTTAATTTTAAACGAATTCTGTTGATCACATTTTGTGCCTCTTTTATTCTTTACTTACATTAAGCTGGAATCAGGAACCATAGATACTTTTCAAACAAAAGTAATAACAGTCAAAATGACGAAAATGCATTTAGCTGAAAAAATTTCGTGAGCTCACCTGAATGTAGACAACAGTTGATCCATCATCATCCTGAAGGCTCTGTTTAAACTTAAAAGCCTTGATGCTAAATCTGTTTTCCATTGGCGAAGGGGATTGATACTGTCGCATTGTGTCGTCTTTGAGACACCTGGAAAATCATCAAAAGGTTGATACAAGCACGACGTACGTTGTTCAAATATGAATGAAATGACAAGATGTTTGCTGAGCCGTAAGAGTTGGGGGTTAGCTGCCTCCCAAGAATGATGAAAATAGCGATTTTTCGGGCAAATATGATATTTACTGAACAGAAATGTTCAATAGTTACTCACATACATTTATTTCACATCCAAAATGAGATTAAGTTGTTTATCATTTGAATGACAAACATTTTTCATCTGTCAGGTACATACTGTGTGTCAATTACTGTGCAAAAGATTTAAGTTTTTAGCCAAACATTTTAGTTATGACGTGATTTTTTGTGCATACGTTTTGAACAAAATTGACAGTTTTCAGACATAACTGTGTGGTCAGTTGATCAAAATTTCTCAAAAGTTTGGAAAAAATACTCTGTTGGACAAACGTCTTTGCTTTCTATATCTTTCGGGTTATTTCCGCACGTTCCCTAAAGCGATTGCTTAAAATCCTTTGTCGCACAAGCAGGTCACATTGCTTTCCCTATAATGAAAAACGCTATAAAGCAGAATTATGCTTTGCGTTATGAGGCATTACTTGCGAGAAAGTAAAAGCAAGAAGACCTGTCATCAAAAACAAGATTTCGCCATTGTCGAGTCAGAAAACGATTACGTGGTGAAATCGTGTGAACACAATAGTTTGAAACGTGACAACGTAAGATGAAGGTTCATTTTGCGACAACTATCCCTTAAGTGCGTTGCCGTCTAAAGTCTTTCCAGCAATTTTGCTTTCACGTGATTGGCTCACAATTTGCAGGCTAAGAAAGAACAACATTTCTCCTGATATTGCTCAGCGGCGTGTGAAACTGCGCCATGCCGTAAAATTTACTACGTGGATGCGATTTTGTTTCTGAGAAATGAAGTCGGATATTCAGCATACTTTGACAGTTGGTTTAAACGCAATGGTTTAATTTCAGGCAAAATGTTCGTTGGGAGACGTAACGCAGGCTTATCGCGTAATTAATATTACACCACAAGTAAGGAGTCGCGTGCGCAAGCTCAATTCCCATTGTAAGGATAAAATATTCATTTATAGCAGATGCACTTTATAGCGATCAAAAACTTTTACATTTACAATTTCTTTTATTCAACGCAAAAACGCTGTTGACGAACACCGTTATGACATCATGGTAGGTCTACATTTCAATAAAGCAAAATGTATAGGAAAGCAACTTCGCATACACCAGCGGTTCCAAAACTATGGGTCAAGAAGGGTCGAAAAATGTGTCGCGCCAAGGTGATTCAAATCTGCCAAAAAGAACTTTTTACTTTTCATTTTTCAAGTACTTTCAATTCCGTCACAGATTGAATTATTGCGTCATACGCATTTCATTTGGCTTCGTCTTATTAAAATTGGATTAGTGCGTCGTAAGTGGTTTTCCGAGAGTTTTAATGGCAGCGCAGCTACTAGCCATAACTAGCCAACTAGCTGCTAAGTTAAGATTCGTTGATTACGAAAGTATTTTGGAGCTGAATATTTCAGTAAATAGGTCAGTGGAGTATCGTGGTTGATAGTATGAAAGTTCAGCTATGTAGCTATGTAATAGTAGATTAGTTTGAAAGATTTTCGCTTCCTAAGCAGGGAAAATACATTTTTTTCAATGGGCTTGGGTCGTGAGATATTCATTAAACTCAGTTTTGGGTCGCGCTTAAAAAAGTTTTGGAAACACTGTTTGGGAAAAAATAGTCTATTTTCCCACTCACTCGATTCAGCTTTAAGCCGATTAACTGCAGTGAACAATTCAACCAGCATTGCACCCTGCGTGAGTGGTTGACAAGTACGGTATATCCTCGGCAAGCTGTCTCTGCAAATTACGTCGACCAACACAGCCCACAGCAAGCGTATCAGTGCGTTGAATATAATTCACAGACGCTGGTGAAGCAAATCAAAACGACTACATTACCCGTTTGCAATCATGACGTATCTGGGAGTGTCTTCGGTCGGATTTTGAGTCGGCAGTGCTATGCAACTAACCGTGAACAGCTGCATGTTACTACCACCGCCCACCGCACGCAGACTGAAGAAGATGTCGTTATTCACCGTTACTTGGATTGGGTAACTGTACGGTCCGACTGCGCGCTGCAACAAGGCAGAAACGTTTACAGATCAGTGATCTCGAATTTCAAAGCGGCACGATGAGTTTCCGGCACACAGAGCATTTAAATATAGGTTTCTGTCGTACTTTTTTCAGAAACTTGGAATCTTATCGCGAACAATGACTTACTTCAAAAGTGGAGTTGCTAAACATGTCCATGAAGAAAGAAATTGAACCCAAGCCAGGTATGGTGACAAGCTGTATATTTCTGTCGATTGGTTTGAAGGAAGATGTGAGATTTCCAAACTTGGAAAACTTGCAAGTTACCGGGATGTAAAACCTGCGAACAACGCACAAATTATGCAGAGAACACAAAATATAAAATTATTCGTGTCAGAAACCTAACGAACCTGCTATCGATGTTCATTTTCCGAATAATGTGTGCTGAAAGGCAACTAAAGCTAAAGCAGACGTTCTTAACATTGCAAGATAACGCAAGTTTCATTATTGACAGTGATGTTGCTGATATTTACTAATATAACTGAGAAAGCTAATTCTCAAACCTCGAAGATTTCCAACCTCAAATTGTTCAGGTTAAGAAAATACAAACCTGACGTGGGGAACTGCTGATTTAATTTGACATCAACGACCTGAAACCACTAAGATATCGCATTTGTTACCCTGGTCCATATCAAAATGTTTTTGAGCAGTATTATCATTTAGGAGGAATTTATAACTCAAAGATCTGTTTAACCTTCGCAGACCACAGATTGGAATTAGCTGCTCTGGCAGAATTCGCAGTTGGTACGAAATCACCCGTGGCACTGACCTCTTGTCAAATATCGCCAGTGACGATGCCACGAACCTGTTCAGCGCGACACATACAACTTTGAAAATAGGTAGGCTACTTTGTTTGGTGCGTGCTTTTGAGCCTGTTTCTTTTTTACTGAAATCAAATTTATTCTTTTTTGATCGCAGAAGGCATTATACGAGCAGACGTGTGCTTTCAATTTGTAAAGTGTTAACTGGATCGGATAGCCTGACTACAAGGTCTGTGTGAAACAGGTCAGTTGAGGTCACTTCATATGTTATGTGAGAAAGTTGATTTCGCTAAATGTATCATCTACTATCCCTGTAAAGTATACGTAACATTAGCTATCCCCAAACAATCACTGCTTTAACAAACAGATAAAATGCACAAAAAAGTCAAAATTTACCGAGAACTGTGACTCCACACAGCAACAATCTCTAAGACAGAGAGTCAAACGCAAAGTGATGTAGTAACGCGAACTGTGGAAAGACCAGCAAAAATTAAGCAGCTTGATAGCTTGAAATAGCATTGGGCAATAATCATGCCGCTGCGTAGGGCTTCACAAAAGTATACTGTAATAATGGGAAAGCAGTGAAAAAACTGGTGAATCTAACACTGAACAAGCGGAAAGTGCGTAAGGCAGGTGAACCTTGGGATAAAGAATGACTTCAATTTTGGTGAAATCATTGCTTCCATGTTGATGATATGCTCCACTGCTATGTTACCACCTGTTCAGTCAAATATCCCGTAAGTGTCGAAGTTGCATTCCACAAACGTAACTACGTCACATCCAATAACCTTTGACGGCGGTCAATGCTGGGCTATGAAGCAAAATGCTTTAATAGAACTTTTTTGGCCATGGTTTTCTGCGCAGTGGGTGTTCGAGGAATGGCAGTGTGCAGCAAGGTCAATGAGAGAAAAAAAATGTGCTGGTGCGAGACCTGTTTTGGGCTCCTTATAAATCATGACTGATTAAGAGCACTAACTTTTCAATACTATGACAAGAAAATGATACCTATGGTTTATTTATTATCTTACATTGTATTCATTTGCCAATGTTGTTAGTTAATTTCAAAATGTCTCAGACCTGACCCGCAACCAGGCGTGGCAACCGGCCAATTGCCCCCCAAAATTTTCAAAAACATGCAGCAATAACTTATAATCACACACCCCCCGAAATAGTACAACAAGTTGCAATCAATTTCCTCCCTGGAAATACCATCTGATTGCGGCACAGTCTCAGGCTGACCTCAAAGAATGCACATAACACATTTGCTTTGCGAATTTCACAAACACATCGAATTTAACATTAATAACAGTAATCTATAGCAATTCTCACCAGAAAAGTAAATTTAATAATTCTATAACCCTAATACAATAATAGAAGGACGTTAATTTAGTAAAAACTCCCTGTATTTTTACTTCTTGGCTTAATAATGAACATAAAAGTGTACAAGCATTTCACACATGATAATGGAAAAAAGTCAAATCTGCCATTTGGATTTGCAGTAAGCCTGGCTTACTTATATACTAACCAGTAGTAGCCATATACATAAATGTGCATCTTAATCACAATTCACACTTAATGCACGTCCAACCGGGCAATTGGAGAGTTTCCCAAAATAACCCTGTGTATATTAGTATTCGCGTCACCATGGTACTAGAAACTAACGGTTGCATGCCCTTCCTTGATATGCTTGTTGAACGCTGCGAATCTGGTATTATTCCTCCAACATATCGAAAACTCACGTCTACAGATCTGTAAGGCAACTGGTTCAGTTTCGTTCCTTGGCATTATAAAAGAAATCATGTAAAGTTTTTGAAATGAGCCTACGCAATAGCCAGCTCTTACAGAATTATGCACGGAGATTTCCAACGTACTAAAACTTTGCTTATGCATAATGGTTTCCCGGCACCCTTTTCTGGATGACTGTGAGCGCTATTTTTTACACAGAATATATACACCAGGAATTTTTAAGGTGTTTTAGGGACCCGATTCGGGTCCCTAGAATTGAACATCGGGTCCCTAGAATCAGAGAAAATTATCATCGGATCCCTAGATTCGGAGAAAATCGGGTCCCTAGAATCAGAGAAATTGGGTCCCTACAGGTCCATATCGGGTACCTAATATTTTCTTTTAAAAAATGTATACACTAATAACCCGGTTTCATGAAAAACCACACTTTTTTCCAGTCTTCTACAGTCCAATATACAGTACAAGTTTTTTGCCCATTCCAATCATTTGTTCTTCATTTTTTGAGTAAGAAGCTGCCTGTTTCACGGTTTTTAGTCTTTCTACCAGCCTCCACTAGGCGGCGGCGCACTGTACTTAAGCTTGTGTGAACACCAGAATGCACCAATCCTTCTGTAAATCAAAACTCGTCTTCCTTGCATATTTTTTGCAAATAGGAATGGCTATTTGGGTATAGTCGCAGTGTTCCGAAAGCGTATCAATGCGACTCCGCTTCCTAGGTGTGATATTTGCCTTTAAATATCACAGAAATTCCAACATGTATGACTCTCAACTACACAACAGACAGAACTGGCTTTATTCTATGACACTGTTGAGCTGATTAAAGTCCTGTGTGAAGTCATAAAACATATTTTTCAACTGTTCCGACACGTTACGCAGTACTTAGCGCAATGGGCTAAAAATAAAACAGCAGCAATTGGACTATTCCTAAATGCACACTAAAAATGTCGATACGTACATTGTTTGACGCCTGAAACAACAACATTAGTCAATTAATTTGCACAAGAGTGTACAAATAAAACTATAACGAAAAACGTTAGTGCATAATTGCCCATTTCAATTTTTCAATTTTGAACTTTGAGGGTTCATGGGCCCCCTTCTCCCACTTTTTTCAAGGGGTCTGAAATACAATGGACTTCTACTATTTTACTGCATTTTTAGTTTTTCGTCATAAAGTACATCACCTTCAAAACTTTGGTGTGTCTGACCTTGTCGATAAGTCAAGCCTATTTTCATTAACCTTGTTGTGTGGTTATAGCACCGTACACGTGTCGCTCCACCTTTGCCTGACGGCCAGTGGCGTAAATGACGGGGGGCAAAGGGGTGAGCCACCCCCCTGACAAGCTAAATGTAAAAACGGGTCCCCCTTTAGTTGACATTTTGATATTTAGTATTCTTTAATTTGTTGTTTTTTTGCGTTTTTCGGGGTGTTTTCTTTTTTATCTAGTGTGGACATCCACGGCATCCAGGGATTCACTATCATTTCTTAACCTTTTTCTAAGTTTTGGCTAGTAGGTGGTGACCAGTGGTCCCCTTTAGCTAAGCTTTGCCCCCCTGGCTCAAATCTCTCGTTACGCCACTGCTGACGGTCTGATGCCAAACATTGCAAGGAGGAAGCTGAAGACCGTTGTGTGCGCCGGAAAAAAAATGTTACTTCGATCGAAATATCGTTCGTACAAGAGATTAGTGCCCAAAGTCTAACGATACAGTCTCTTACGAACAGATGTGACGAGTTTTTTGTTTTTATAAATCACCAGCATTCAATAAAGATTGGTGCACATCTTGTTTACGAAAATTGAGATTTTTTATCAACGCACATTTGCTTTTGTAGCTAGTATTACTGTCAAAATACGAAATTGTCTGCGATAAAGTCACAGCTCTTATGGGTGCGTTTTCGCAATTCAATCCTTTCCAAAAAGTATGACGTCGCACAGCCAATCAACCATGATACAGGTAGCGCACTTCGAGCGGACCACGGACGCGAATTTATTAAAATGTAGACAAGCTCATTGCTATCTCTATTTACATGATCCGACTGGTCCGTTCAGTCACGTGACGAAGGTCGTTGACCTTTCGTTGTCTACGAGCTGGTGACCTACCGCAGATCACCTGCGCTTGTTTACTAGACCTGTCAAAGAGGTTAGCATAGTTCTTGTAACCTCCATTTGAATAAGGTTGTAGGCAGTAGCGTAGCCAGTTCAAAATTTTGGGGGAGCCAAATATTTCGCCTTCAAAGCGAGCAAGAGTATTTTGTTTGGGACACCGCCTCTCAAAGCACAAATCGATAAGATAGGCTAGAAATCTGAGGTGGGGCATGGGCTCCTTGGTTCCTCCCTGACTACGTCTGTGGTTTTAGGACTGACGATGTGCAGTGTTTCGTTAAATCAACTATGCAATCCATCACACCTATTTCTCACAGGTCTGGTAGACACAAAGCGCCAGTGTTATAGAAAAGTAAGAAATGGTGAAGTGCAAACATTCTACGACTAAATATATAACGGGTCAGTTAACCCTACCAAAACCTAATAGAATTTTAAGCTACGCATACGCCTAGTTGAAAAATATAATTTTGTCGTAACTATAAAGAACCCGTTGGATGCGTTCTTTAATTTTGTAGGTGCAAAGAACTTCTTTTTCCTTAAGAAAGGTCATATCAAGTCTTTATACTTTTAACAACACATATTTCTTAGGTTTACATATTGTGAAAACACAGTATCAGTCAAGCAGTGGAATAACTAAGTGGGGACATCTGCCCCTGGACCCGTATTTTTGGGGCACCAAAGTAGGTCAGAATTTTACGTAATAATTAAAATTTCAAATGTCAGCGGATGCTAATAATTACGATTTACGAAATGTCGAATGCCAGCGGCGGCTACCCAGTTGCGAAATCTCAAGATCACCAACGTTGGCAAAGCGAGGAGTTAGTGACGTTTTGCGAAGCTTAGTGACGCTTTGAGATGGAGCTTCTGTCTCCAGCAATCAGCGTCGCATGCGGTTTGACTTATGGCTGTGTCACAGTGCTTTCGTATGGATAGCCAAGGCTGTGAACTTTCCAACTTCAATTTTGTAGTTGCGTCACAACAGGACGGAATCCAGCGCTGGCAGTGGATGCGATGTTGAGTATACTCCTGCGCATGGTTTTGGAGCAACGATCAAACTTACAGTATGTTGTTAGGAAAATAGATCTGATGTTTAAGAAAAATTTTAAGCATTGGGATGGTTAACAAAATTTCATGTGGAAATGGATTTGATGTGGTCAGAGATGGATTTCGGGAGCGCGGGGCCCTAGGCCATCTTAGTTTTTGGGGCCCCACGCAGGTGTCACCATTTGGTCACTTGTCTTAAAAAGCGTGAAAGTATGCCCTCTTACGTGGAGTGCCTCCTCAAAATTGTATCTTTTGTTGTGCCGACTTTGGTTCTACCATTGCCTTAGATCAGGGGTGTCAAACTCATTTTCACTGAGGGCAATATCAGCATTATGGTTGCCCTCAATGGGCCAGTTGTAACTGTTAAGAATGTGTAAATTTGTTTTTTGTCTACATGACCACAAAAACCTGCAAACATAGTGAATACATTGCTGCAGTCCCGTGGCCACGGGGAACTTTGGTGGGCTTAGCCCCCCAAACAAAGCTCCAAGCCTCCCAAATTGAAATATGAAACACTATAAATAAATTGAGTTTTTGCATTCAAGCCTCCCTGCACAAACGCAAACTCCCCTACTGAAGACTTTCTGGCGACGGTTCTGTATTGCTGTACATCCAAACTACCATGTGTATGTAACTAAATACTGTTCATTTTGTTTTATCACAGACTCGTGGTCCATATCACAAGCGCAATCGAATAATACAAGAGTACAAATATGCGTAGCCATAAAATATGTGTTAGCACACAATCAATACCGAGAGGAGCAAAACACTTTAACAACGCCCCAACTACAGCATAATGTTGGTTGATGATGAGTAATGTTGCCCTTTACTCATCATCACACAGGGATTCAGCAGTGGAAAAATGAAAGCATTCTAACATCAAATTTTGGGGTAAACAGCTAAGAGAAAAAAAGTAAAGAACAACACAAATCGGATGGTGGTGCACAATGGCGCACAGAGGTATGCAAATTGTTTCGATCAAGTTTTCTTACGTTCAAGTTTTCTTCCACAACCAACTGTGCTAAAGCGTAACCAGCATCTTTGTGACGTAATAAAGGTTATGTTGCAGTGAAAGGAGCCTCAAAACTGAATAACGTTTTTAAAGAAAAAGAGACGTTAGGTCAGCAAGATGACTAAAATAGCAAAGTTATAACATAGCAAAGACCTTCGTTCGCTTTTGTAAATAGGTATAAACCACTACTGTTCCAAAAAAGCTAAGTAGGCTGAAGCTTTAAATAGCTTCGCGAGCCACATAAAAAGACGTGGCGGGTCACATTTGGCCCGCGGGCCACCAGTTTGACACATGTGCCTTAGATCTTCAACAGAAACTAAAGTCTTTCCTACATTCTACTCGACGACAAATGGCAATGCGATCTTTTCTTGGAATTGATAGCTCTTTCTTGTAGTTCAGAAGTTCTCTTCGTAAAATTTCCGTGATTTCTAGCTTTTTTGTAGGTTCATTTTTCGGATATATATATTTTCATGCTGGACCGTGTTGCCCCCCTCGAAAATATCGTCTAGTTGTCGATTGGATTAGGTGTAGGCTACGTAAACTCCTTTGTTATAGTAACCACATATTTTATGGACCAAACAAGCACAATCCATTCAGTGGACAGGGTTTACTTATGCCGTTTTTAAGTTGTCATTTTCCAAGCAACACAAAATATAGTGTTTTAATCCTCTATGCCAGCGGTGGCCAAACTGCGGCTCGCGAGCCATATGCGGCTCTTCAAACGTTTGCATGCGGCTCTTTGACCTTTGCGAAGTTGTTTTTTATTTTTTATTTCTATTGCAAAGCATAGAAATATTGCAAAGCGGTGTTGTGGTAGCCAGCTTGCCGAACAGTATCACTTTTGCAAGTCGTCCCAAAAAGAATTATGATGTCACAGAAGAGTAGATTGCAAATAAATTCGTGTTTTCAGATTTTTATGTTGCGGCTCTTTCTAACTTGGGTTTTACGATATGCGGCTCATACATAGAGCAGGTTTGGCCACCCTTGCTCTATGCTATAGGCTGATGGTAAACAGCATGAATACAAGTTTTGCGCAGCAAAGTATTTTCGCAATACCCTCAGCTAACCATATGAAATAAGCCCAATGTAGACACTTTTTTTCAAGTAAAACTCACGAGAAACTGTTCTAGCTGATTTAACTAACATCTAGAGCAGTTATGTCCAATCCAAATGGCCTACTGAGCAAAAACTATGTCACCATCTTAACCAGGGCCGCACATTGAATGACATAGCGATGCGGGTCGCACACTGAACGGTTTACTTTGAAAGTAAATTGAGCTTCAGCTAATGTACTGAAAGCGTTCGAATCCAAACTGCAATGCTAACAGAGGCGATAAAGTGGCATTGAGGACCACCTGCATCAAAAATGTCAAATTCAAGATTGTCAAACAAGGACAGATTGTCAATATCTAGGATATTTTTCTGCAGCGAAAACCTAAACTGGGCCGCACAAAACCTTCGACTGGGTCGCAATGGGGCCGCGGGTTATACATAGCTGATCTTGAGCTTCAATAAGCAAGCACAAGCAAGCTCCGTATACTGGCAATTTAGGTGGAAAAAACTAAACGTATGATCCGCACCAAACACGTTACAAATTTGCCTATCGAGACTCATATTTTTCATAAAAAGTGTAATTGACAAATCTCTTACTGCTAGAGACCACTGTGCTGCAGTGACTAGGGCTCTGATATTTCAGAAGTGACTAAATGATCTACTGTTATAACTTTGACAATTGAAACCCACCATTGATAAATTAAATAACGAAATTTATAAAGTTTGAAAACTCTACCTTTGCTATAAAACACCATACAAAACAACAAAGTAAACTGTAAGACAGGGGCGTAGCCATGTGAGACACGTGGGCCATTGTAGAAAAATGACCTTACTTCATGAATATTTCTTTAAATTCATGAGCAAAGCGAGGTATCCGTGTTTTTTATCACCCTAATCAAAATGTTTGGCTACAACACCACTGTTTTACGTCTTTCTGAAAAGATCATTTGAAACAGTTACCACAGGTAGCCCTACTAACTGGCACAAGCAATTGTATTCATGAAGAATAGGGCATATTGTCGTTAAACAAATCCGTCGCATTGCATGCGATCAATAAAAAATAGGGCATATAATTATATCTGCATCAACTGATACCAAATGTTTGCCACCAACGTATCCAACAGCTCACACTCTACTCTATCACAAAGTTTTTTTCGTCCATTCAGGCGAGCGAAGTTATCAATAACTTATTCGCATTTTAGTACGGCCGCAACAACAGATTCTAAGGCAAGACCGCGAGACACTGCAGAACTCCGATCAAAAGCAATATTTTATCTTTATATTGTGTAACAAACAATGTTATCGTGTTGTTACTGTACTGATAAGAGTCCTGACATTTGCATTTTCGCTCGTTTCAAAGTGAATTGTGAAGTTATACCTCTGGGAAGTTCCCAAATTTCAAGGTAGCAATGAGTCGTCAGAGGAAGGAGTTGCGCGGGGCCCTAGGCCATGGCCTATTTGGCCTATGCTAAATTCGTCACTGGATGTGGTTCTTCTAAAGCAGTGGTCTTCAACCTTTTTTGTAAAATCGCCCCCTTACAGAAATTTTACTTGGAAATCGCCCCCTACCGGTAGTTTTTGCGGTGTCTGAAAATATTATTTGTTTTGGAAATAATTCACTGCTAATGAAATATAAATGGGCAATCTAGTTAACACAAAACGAATGCAAATACATTTGTAGAGTAAATGTTATCATTTCCAAAATAACAGCTGGTTCCAACAAATGCGAACCTTACGGTTGGTGTTTATCTGCAAACGTTTTCAAAGCAGTTTGCAAGCTGCTCAGTTTAAGTCGCATGGCGTTTCACCAGTCTTGTTCATGTCAAGACTATTGCGGTAATTGTTATGCATATGCAGTAGGCTGCTTGGCAGGAACCTTGCTGAGCAAAATACGTCGTTGGAAACGCCAGTAATAATAGCTTCACTTATTCCCAAAGCTCTGGATAACTCTCACTGCACTTGATCCAAAACTTTGACCATCCGCTTGTATGAAATGTATCACGGGTTTCATCGTCACTTTGGATGTCAATGAGACGTTCCTGGATGGTGAAATCGGATTCGCGTATGCTAGCTAGCTGGCAAAAAAGTATTTCACCCAGTAACGTTCTTCGCAATTTGACCTGCGATGTGATCTCCACAACAGAATGATTTCATAATAAGCCTCAAACAACAGGTGGCGAAAGGGATTTTTTGGACTACTGCGTTTAACCAAAATAGGGTGTTTGGATTTACTCACCTATTTACTGTAAGTTACTGCTTTCCTAGGATACTGTTATGTTATATTCTGTCATAATTCAGATGAACGCAGTACAGCTATATCTACAGTACAGCAACGCTCGAACTGACTGAAAAATACGATAAGCACATTTTATAACTTACGGCTAGCTGTAATAAGTTTCACTAACCACTAATTGCTACGGAAATGGTGTCGCAACAATCATATTTCAATATTTTTAAAACAAAACACACTTAGGTACATTGTTTTACTCAAGGTACTCATTAAAGATTATGAAACACATGATAACGGAATGTGACAGTTTTTGCCTACGAAACAATGGTTTGGCAATGCTCTACCGAAAACCAAGAGTATTACTGTTTCAAGGCAATTTTGCTAAAAATAACCAGACTTGGACAACTAAATAATTCTAGTTTTTTAATTCGATAAATTAGAGCGAAATGACGGTAATTCTAATTCTAATCTAATTCGTTGAAAGCTTCAATGCTCTAATTTTAATTCTAATCTAATTTCCGGTTTTGCCAAAAATGCAAATTTGTCCAACGATCTTTTTGAAGATGAAACGTGAATGCATCCTCGTGCAATGAAAGTGCAACGAAATGGTCACAAGTGCCACGCCGCCATCCCATCACAGAAAAGAAAAAACAGTTAATACTTGATCCATTTCTTTTCTCATTCACAGCTGCAGTACAAATTATGTGGCTTTATCAATGATTATTTTTACGTCACATTGCCTATCCACTCACACGCAGAAGTCAATATAGTCATTGGGTACTTACGACAGTCATTCAGTTTTAGGACAGGGGCCGTGCAACCATGCGGGCCAGGGACGCCGGAACGGGGGTGCATGGCGGGTTCACTGTCCTCCTGTCTTTTGAAAGGGGGGCAACGGGGCCACAGGTGCCCTTACATAACAGTATCATAACTAATTTCATGATTTATCAAGATCGACTTAAAACAAATTGATTGCAGCTATTCGCGCACACATAAAATTTAGAATGGTTTTCTATAATTACTGCTATTATTTTTGAGGTCAACATTGTTGCTGAACATGTTAATGCGAAAAGATTGGCTATTATAGCGCGTATTTACACTGAACTCAAGCAAAATGTTTTGAACTCGTGGTACGTCAAGACCATGAGCGTCCGAACGAGGTCAAAACGGGGATTCTCTCCCTTAGAAAGTGAGACTAAGAACCAAAATTTTCTAGAAAATTTAATGTCAGCAGCTTAATACCCATTGACTGACTTTTTTCGTGCAATGAGTTTATTTGCCTGCATGACACTCGCACTGCACAAGGTTCACAGTTCTGGTGCCATGCAGTGATGAGCTTGCAGTTCACTCATGTCCAGGGGAGCAACGAGGTTAGATAGCACCCGGAGAAAGAAGTAAGTTTGGCTCCCCCATGATCGAACCTGAAGTCTTTCGGAAGCAAATGCGCTGCATTGTAGAAAGTACTTGTGACACTGTTGGGACTTTTCGACGCCCCCCGCAGTGATTTAGCGTAACAATTTTCTTTGTTTTTTTCGTAAGTTACCATTGCCCTCAGCATTTTTACTACCCCCCTGCCCTACCGCTGTTCCGGCGTCCCTGCATGCAGCACTGCCGGGCCAAATGGAAATAACTATATTGGTCCACGGCCCACAGCTGCATGTGTCAAGCTCAGCGTGTTAGACAATGCGTTGACCATCCATGGATGTTTGATAATACCCAATGCTTGATTAACCATTAAGCTACTAGGGCTATAGCCTTAGACCCTGGAAAAATTCGGCCCTCAATTTTCTTCTGATTATTGTTTTTATTACAAGTGACTACCGAATTATCTCCTAAAATTTATGAAATTTGACGAAATATTTGTTTAGCCTTAGGCCTACCGTAGCCTAAACCCGGCCCTGGCAATACTTTTCAAAATCCGAAATGCTTGCTTGAAAATCCGGCACTTTCTGCGGGACATAAAATGTCAGCTCTCAGGCCACTTTTGGCCCACGAACCATGGATTGCACAAGCCTGTTTTACGGTTTTGTAAAAACGTACGTTGTTTCCCCTATCTGAATGCTGCTGCTCGAACTCTTGGGTATGACAGCGTCATCGGCTCTGTCGGAACGAGTTTTTAGTGTTGCAGCCACAGTCTGCGTCGCCCTGAGTCAACTAAAGAGAGAGGCAAACCAACGACCCTCGGCCTAACAGCAATAGAGATTCAACACAACCAGAGTCACTCAACTGTTGCTGTCATGACTTCAACTTTATATGTTGTGTAATCACTACGCCACATTAGCCATGCAGGCGAATTGTGCAGGGCGAAACGCGCCAATCTTGGCGTACGAATCTTTTCTATTCTCGTGCTTATGACTATGAGAATGAATCCACATTTGGGCATGAATTGAACTTGGATGAAAGTTGCTTTGATTTGAGCAAAGATAATTCTAATT
>Ga0210059_1005784_pt1 | contig 19850 bp, 10 predicted proteins | sample Ectturendosymbi2_FD_188042 | JGI IMG/M metagenome (GOLD analysis project Ga0210059, IMG submission 188042) | Ecteinascidia turbinata endosymbiont from Florida, USA - Sample 2 (SPAdes) (version 2) | ecosystem: Host-associated > Tunicates > Ascidians > Unclassified | place: Key West, Florida... | reverse complement strand
CCCTATTGAAGACTATCTATCGACGGTTTTGACGATATTCACAAGCCTATGTTGGATTTGATAGGGTTAATCACATCAAATTAATGTTCATTACAACGGAGAGTCACCATGTAGGTGAGACATTTATGTTAGGTCCCCTACTTTTTCCTTGGTCCTGTAGTGGCTTCCACACTTTTTTAATTCTAGAATCGCCACTGCTCCGGAGCAGGAGCCACACACATGAAAACCATGAGCTCCGGAGCTGGAGCCATGTTCACGAAAAAAAAGCTGCGGAGCAGAAGCTGTATCATTTTTACGATGGTTCCACAGCCCTGCGGTTGGAAGCAAGCAAATTGCAAACATCTTGCTCTCGAGTTATTGTCACCAATAAAAGTGTTAGGGTGAGAGGTGGTTGAGGCTGTTTCGGTACATCAGTTTTGAAAGGTGAAATATCTATCCCTGCAGTGCCAGCAATGTCTTCACAGTTAATTTCCAAGTCTGCAATGCAGATGCTAACGGCATTTCATTTCTCTATTTTTTGCACAAGATTTCATCATTTTCCACGTTTGATTTAAGCTTCCGAAACTGCCTTATCCCAACCATGGTATGACTCCGATAAGAAAACTGATGTCTTATATTCTGATAAGACACACGTCATGTATCTAGCAAACTTACTCAAAACATTCCATATTCAATTCAGTCTCAGTCGTCCAAAATCACATCAAAATCGCCTGAAGGTTTCTGAACTAAAAAACACAAATGTTTAGTTATCAATAGATCCTCAAAAATATGTTTCACAACGGTCCAAATTTTGTTTTATTTACATTCAAATATGACACAACAATCCCAAGCGTAGAGTGACAGAATTTATTTAGTAACCACATATAATATGCTAAACTTTTATTCGCCTCCTGTGCTAAGACATAGATTAAATGCTGTCGATTTTTGCATGTGACCGTCACCAGAGAGTTTACGTAACACCGAAATTAGAATGCTACGAATGTGCATAAGAACAAGAACTGTTTTCTGACTGCTCAGCTTTAACGTTTCCACACTATTTACTGTAAAACATACCCGCTTTTTCCTCTGCGTCTACGAAATAAATTACAAATTACACGAAACTAGAGAAGCATTGCAATTGAAAAAAATGTATCGTTTGTATTTCAACACGATAACTGGAAATGGTACAAATGCTATTTAAAATATTTTTTCAAAAACATATTTCATTTAAATTTCAAAAAGTTTCACCTCTTAATTAGAAGCGAAAATCGCTAAAGCACAATAATTTGACATGCTAGCAGGTTTTCATTATTTATAACTAAGATCGTTATGTAACCAGCAACAAGCTTGATTGTGTGGATGTGTGCCAGTAACGAAAATTCTGATGCGGACCATATCCAATGTTCACGCTGGCCGCAGGTGAGGGTGAGGTCGTAATAAAGCCTGTGCTTGAGAGTTTCGTTGAGATATTTAAGGTGAGGTCTTTCAGAAAACAGTCAGAGAAGCCATTACCGGAGTTGCTCTTAGGAACAATAAGATAACTCGCAGAATCGAAAGTATTGGGAAGGATTTGAGGGAACAGATTTACGAAGATTCTCGTTCTTCACCTTACACAGCATTGGCCAACCACGAGTCCACTGATATTACGTCAGCACAGTTGTTAGTGTATATGGCAAATTTGCATGTGGATTTCGCATGGTAGAGGAGCTTCTTGTTGTTTGACGTGGCATTCGACAACAACAGGGCACGATATTTTTAGCGCTGTGGATACTTTTTTCACGGAGAATCAGTTTTATTGGGGTCGTGTCGTAGAATGTTGCATCGACGGCGTTCCATCGATGATGGGAATAAATATTGGATTGCGAGGTATCCTTCGAAGAAAATTTCCTCACATCCATATCAAACACTGCATCATTCACCGGGAAGCTTTGGCTTCCAAAGAACTTTCGTCTGTGTTCAATGAAGTGATGCAGGTAGTAATCAAAGTGGTTGATTTTGTGAAGTCCAGAAATTTGAACTGCCGACTGTTCAAGGATCTTTGCTCCACTGAAAATGCAGAGCACAAGACTTTATTACTTTACACGGCTGTGAGGTGGATTTCACGCGGTCGTACATTGAAGAGAGTTTTTATCCTCAGGAATGAAGTAAAAGATTTCCTGCACAACCGGAAAAATGAAAATGCAACTTTTTTCTCAGATGATCTGTTCCTTGCTCGCCTTGCGCTCTTGACTGACGTTTTTGAGAAACTGAATGAGCTGAATATTTCCCTGCAAGGTCGAGGCAAATGGGCGTTTGAACTGTAAACTTCCATTCGTGATTTTGTTAACAAGCTGGCCAGTAGCGGACACAGGCTATTTTGGTGAGGGGGGATGCGATATCGATTTGCAATGAACCCAATGGTTCTGAGGACCATATTGTGTAAATCAATCACTTTCGCATACGTACATTTACTACGAAACAAATCTAAGCTTGGTTTAGATTCTAAAGTGTTTCTCAAAGTGGGCGGAATCGCAACCTTGGGGCGATTTGGAGAGGCAAGGGGGCGAAAATACCAAACGGGGCGTTAGGGGAACAAAACAACACAAATGGGGTGAAAATGCTCAACAACTAATCGATTATTGAGTTAACTTCAGTAGCCTACTAGCATGACTTGTTAGTTTCTTGCAATATTTAGTTTACTGTGATTATCGTTGGAGGTTGTTGCTAAAGCAATTTGTCCATTAAATTTTTACTCTGGATCGTCTATGTGCCCGGCTACAGCGTGGATTATTTTCACAAGAATTCTGAAAGTAATATTAGCGACGTAATATAGTTGCTTAGTTCAGATATTCAATGGCCTGGTTCAACTAATTAATACTTCTTAAATAAAATCCTTTCAATTTACTACCTTGTGTTTGCTTTATCAGGCTTGTGAGGCGAAAACGACGTTTCGAGGGTGAAAAAGGGGCGATGGAATAAAAAAGTTTGAGAAACACTGGTTTAGAAGAAGCTTGAGTGATAAAACTGGTCAAACTTTAACACTTACCCGCTACGGAACCAACAAGCAATGTGGCACATAACAACGATCTAACTTATAGCCAGCGTAGTGTTGTTTGACTTGTATGTTGCAGCAAGTGAGCGTAGTCACTTGGGTGCAGTTTAGATTAGTGCTCTTCAAACTGGGAACCTTACAGTTTTTAATTGTCGTTTGGAATAGTCTACAACACCCATAGTAATTTGTATATAACATTTGTTTTTGCAGGTAATTTTGATGAAATAAAAACAAGAAGAACGGAAAGAAACAAACAATTCGTAATGAGTGAAAGCACGAGTGTAACGAAAAAACGAAAGCGAGAAAGCACGATCATTCATGGGCGTCCGCAGAAATTTTTACGGGGTGGAGGGCAATGTCGGCATTTTCTTTATCATTTTCAAATTGCTGACGATCGGTGTTCCTCTAAGATAGTTTTGCACTGAGCGAATATTTGTTTTAGTGAGCATTGTTATTTTAGGGCTGAGTAAGTGGAATTTTCATTGAATTACAAACTTTGTGACTTATATAATAAATATACAATCTTATCAAAATACGAACAAAATAACGTTTCATTCAAATAGCTTATTGTTTGCGTGCTTTTCCTTTGCTTTGGAATGTTACAAGTGCGCGAGAATGAGATTTCACTGCTTGCGCACGCAGAGGGAACATTGCTGAAGATGCAATGCAAATGGACGTTCGCAAAACGCTTTAACTTTCTACGCTACAAAGGAAATGCCCCATGTTACGGTAGCAATCACCGAAAAACGCTTCGTTGGCACTGGCAGCAATAGTCAGGTGAATTAGTATTACGACAATTTACACAGTAGGCTATCTGCAGATTTTCAATGCAGGGAATTTCTTTTCAAGACTTTATTTTACTTAGCAAGTAGGGCCGCACCCAGATGATATATTCAACTGAACATGTTTTTGAAAATTTCTGGGGGATTGCCCGGTTGCTCTCCTCCTAACTGCGGGATCAGCTGACAAGACTTGTCAACATCACTTAGAAACAAGAGCTGTAAACGTCTGGGATCTCGCCCAAAGCGATCAGTGAAACCTTGCTGCATAAACCGGACAACCAAGTAGACCTGTATGTTGACACGACTACGGACAAACTTACTAAAATTAGAAAACCGCGCGGGTTTTGCAAAATTGACCAAATGAATTATGAAAACTCGCCACGGCAAATATAGCTTTCCCCTCCGTATTCACTCAGATGTCAGAACTTAGCCTTAATAATTAAGGCGTATTCCCCCAAGCCTGCATAGATGTATTCTAACAAGCCACGTAATTTTATACTGCATGAAAAGAAGCCTGCACAAGTGTAGTTTGACACTCAGGCACATTGGTCACACTCGCGCTAATAATGGATTTTCACACTTTTTGAAGCATTGCTGTAGACTCACTCATGCTTCTTTTCACAAAGTATAAATGTACGTGGCTTACCGCTATCAGCAGTCGCTGTCTCGCTGCATTACCTGCCAAGACATGTGCGTGCAACAGCACCATGTGGCAAAACGGCGGCTACATAAAGTGAACCTCTGCAGCTTTGTTGCAACGATATTGCTACGCAATGAAGACCAACAGTAGAACAATCCGCTCGCGACTTTCGCAACCCGCCTCTGCAGACAAAGGAGGGGACATGAGTGAACTGCCAGCTCATCACTGCATGACACTGTAACTGTGAACCTGACTCTTGTGCAGTGCGAGTTTCATATGAGCAAAAAAACTGTCATTGCAAGAATCAAATCAATTAATCAGAATTAAGATGCCGACTTCAGGTTTTTACAGAAATATTTGGTTCTTAATCCCAATTTCCATGGGAGGCAAATGCTCGTTTTTCCCACCCTGGGAACGCCCATGCGATCATTGACTATTTTATACCAGGTTCCACAAGCAAGACTAGCTCATCTAATGAAACGAAGAAACGTTTTTGACTAATTGTTAGCATAAGTTAATTTTTATTGCTTGTGGTGATGATTTTCATTGAAATCAAATGTCATGTCAGCACCTTTTTGGGTCTGGTGTGGGGGGGATGCATCCCCCCCTGTGTCCGCGCCTGAAGCTGGCAATTTTTGTCACGGGAGCAAAAACTGGTGATTTTGGTTTGTTTCCGCATTACAAGGAATTTCTTGCAACAACAGATAGTGAGATGTCATTTCCGAGTGTAAAGCAAGACCTCGTTCAATACTTGACGAATTTGCAAGCAAATTTCAAAGAACGCTTCCTTGAACTAGTAGAGGTGTAGTATCGACATGTTCAGTTTCCATTTCGAGTTGATGCTGAGGCTTGTGGTGACTTGGCGTAAGAGGTGGCAGAGTTGCAGGCATATGAAAACCAAAAAATTCGGTTTGAGGATTCCGATTTGGCTAGTTTTTGTTTCAATGCACCAAAGAGGTAAGCATGTATGAAAAACGAAGCTACAAAAGCTCTTGTTCAGTTTGGGTCTACGTTTGTGTGTGAAGCAACATTTTCATGCATGGTGTACATGAAGTCAAAGTATAGAAACCGACTCACTGACGCTCATTTGCAAGACAACCTGATTATTGCAACTACCAGATACGAGCCACGCTTCAGAAAGCTTGCTTTATGAGCCATTCACGCACCTTTTTTGACAGACTGACTTGGGTGAGACTGGGTTTATTATTTCGTTACGCTTCTTTCAAATTATTTCGATACTTGTTTCATTTTGGCGTCTGGTCTGAAGTTTCAACTTTTAAGTGAGATTCATTCACACCTGCGTATTTTGTAGCCTAGATATGCTTGGAAAAAGAAGATATCAACATGAAGTAGCAGACTGTAAATGGCAGCGAATAAAATAATATTTCTTAATGGACCTGGCAGAGAAAGTACTCTATGACGAGATTTTCTTCCATAAAGCCATCAACCATAGCGTTGAATTTCGTTGTTGCACGTTACAGAGAAAAGATTTTGCAGTGAATAAACGGAAAAGTAGATCTTTGTAAAATTCCTTCTTGTTTTAAGATATAGCCTACGTTATCTAAACGATAGATAAGAAAATCGATTGTATTAATGTATAGGGTCGCGTAAAACGTGCAAATATTGGAAAAAGGGTTGCAAGAAAAAAAACTTCGGAATCTCTGTTCTTGTCTAAAGCTGGTGTGCAATTTAAAACATCTTTCATGCAAGCAGTTTCATAAAATTGTAAAAAACGATTCTACATTTTTAGGAAATTTTAAGAAATCTGCAAAATATTCATGAGCTAAATAGGTTAAGTAAATAAGGATTCTGTTTTGTGTGTTTTGAATGAAACATGGTCTACATTGGACGTTTTACTTCAATGCTCAAATCTAATCAAGAGGTCTATTTGTTATTTGACTTGTGAAGTGTAGATAATACACTCAAGTACGTGACAGTCGTAAATTGTGCTCCCTTTTTACACTGAAAATATGGCAGCCCTATTGAGCTGATTAATAAATAAACATGAACAGAAAAAAGGGGATTATCCCCTTTGCAAGTGTAGAGCTTATCCAAGTGGTTATCAAAAACATTAAAAAGCACAAGAGGCAAAAATGAGAGAGGATGAAGTTGCAGCTAAGTCAAGAAACATTCAAGTTACTATTTTACAGTGGCAGTGAAGTCCAGCGGAGACATTTCTGCGGAACCTGTAAGAGGTCAGAAAATCGAAAAACATGTTGCTACAGATTTAGATCTACGTAACGATGACAATAGACATAGTTTAACTAGCGGTGTAGCAGCATAAGCACGTCAAGAAGTATCATCGAAAAACACGATAAACGAGTTGTCTGACGCTATCACTGGAGGCAAAGATATCGGTCTCTGGTCATCCAATACACCGGAAGAAATGCGAGAATATTGGTTGAAAAACGGAAAGTTATTTTTAAAACATGATGTTCCACAACACTGAAAAGACAGAAGCTTGTCACGGAAATGCACCACAAATCTTATTCGGCGCTAGAACCACAACGCCGAAGTCGTTGAAAGAAGTTGACTTTGTTTTTCTCCTTCACACATTGGTCTATTGTTTCATGTGTAGACTTGCGGATACGACTAAATGTGCTCATCTAATGAAAATAAATTATTCTTAGCAGCAGCAAGTACTCAGTGTGATGTCTTATTCAGTGAAATATTTTCAACAGCCAAATATTACGGCCTCAAGGTAACCCACACTTCTTACAAGATGCATGAAAATCGATGTGTTCTACTTAAAAGTGATATGTACGTGCGACCAATGCAATTCACCGTTTTGTGCACTCTGACAGCTCTGATAAAACCCAATTGATGTGTTCTACTATACTGCTGTGTTTGTTTGTACCATAGTCTGATAGCAGTGCAACCAAGCTGAACTACAATACCATGTCCAACAACAAAATTAATTAATTTCTAAAAACTCTGTAGGGATAAAGCAAAGCGTGATTAGTGTTGCTTTGAAAATACCTCTAAAAACAAGATTGGTAATCTGTTTTTACAAAATTTTACTTCCGCATCGGGCCGATGACTATATTGGTTTTACATCAAGCTGTCCCCCCCACATTTTACAACAAAATTGCGCCCACTGATGAAATACACAACACACTTTCATCAAAGAGAAAATATTTTTATCAAGTATATTTTCAAAAGCGCAAACTACGCACGTAAAATTGATGAAGTCGAATGACAATATATAACTTCGTTTAAGTCATTCTAAACTGAGAGGTTGCGGTGACTGCATACATCGATAAATATGCCGGGAAATTCTGAAGCTGAACCACTAAGGATGGGTGCGGACCCCAACTTCCTTCGTACTAACGAAGTATTCACTGTGAAAAAAAACTGAAGCATCGTTGATTATTAAGAGCAGGCAAAAACACGTTATATCCACTTTTATGCACATTTTCATCACAAAGTGTTTCCTGAAGTAGTATGTATCAGGCACCTAAGATTGAATAATAAGAGGTGCTGAGTTTCGTATCATATTCACAAACAGGCGTATTATTTTGACCTGCACAGTAACATGTTATTGGTATCACAGCAAGCTTAGTGTCATCGCGATGCGTACGCATGCGGGAGAAGAGCTGAATGGTACGTTTGCGTAAAAACCTTTGGAGCTCTTTCAAAGCAGAACATTGCACAGTTTAAAATCGCCGCTGTAACAATCCAGTGGATCCGCAACAGCTGGCGGCTGGCTGGATAAGCAAAGCAATGGCAAATGCTGATCCCAAGCTACTCGCTGTGTTGAAACGACGCCTGTAACCTTACGATCAATCAAAGTTTTCCCACGCCGTACTACGAGTTTGGGTTGCAATCTGAGCACGGAATAATGACAAGCAGGAACGTTTTCTCTGGGATATTGGGAAGAATTTCCAGTGAGGCAACCGTATGCACGACTGTGAAATCTTCCATGCATGTGGTTGGCAACTATATCCAGTCAGTTAAGGTATTGCTGACAAGTCATGCGAGCCTTAGTCATGATTTGGCTTCACATTCCTTCTATGCTCTTTCGTATGATGATTCAAGCATTTCCTTAAAAACAAAAGTAGAAAAAGCGTTTGAAAAAACTTTCTAAAACAACGATACCAACATTTACAAGGTCATTTTCAACCAGTCAAAAATTCGCCACTGTACAACACTTCGCCCGCAAAAGTTAGAATCGGAACGTAACGCACGAGAAACTGACAACAAAAAAGAACACTTGCAGCGTAATGTTGCATGCCAATACCACGGGTCTTATTTTCGTTTGAGAGAACGTTAGAGTTCGTCTCAGTGCCCAATTTTCAAGGAATGGTCTTTTTTCAGCCGTTTAAAAGTTTCGGAACAAGGCACAATCAAAATTTATGGTAAGATGTTAAAGTTGGGATACATGAATTTTGCACCAGGTGAATACTCTTGTCCCAACAAATTTTCGTTTGGACACCGCTTCAGACCAATATTCACGTTTGAATTTTACTGATTTTGCCAATTTAACCTTGGAATTAAATTATCTGTTTGACGCCGTGTAGTGGTGGGCAGTTGCCCCGGTGGAGGGTAGATAATCCGCCGGGGCTGTTTATGTAAATACCCGCAGAAAAAGCTCCGTAAGAAACAATACTTCATTGGTATGAACGAAAATATTGTTTCGGTTGTTCATTAGAGTAAATAATAAATTTCTTTCGAAAATTTTTTTGTTGATCTACTTGTTAACTAACACTGTTTACCGAAACAAATCGTTAGTTTCAATCATAAAAATCCGTTAAGACCAAATGTACTGCTCATGCACATTTATCGTCACATGACTTTCTGTGACATACAGTATACACCTTTTACACACCATACTTTGTAACACAAACAGAAGAGGGTATTACAAGTTACACTTCGGCAATTGCAACGCCAGGTAATCTTTCAGCAAACTAGAAATTGACAAGTGAAAAAAAAACACTGCACATTACTACTCTTACTTTGAGAGTTTTAAATGCGGGTCTTCGCGAAGGATCTTCTTTCCAACATGTCAACATAAAGCCGTAAAGATCTTCAGTACAATTGCCTCTTGGTTTCGACATCCGATACCCAGACATTACTTTGTACCGTACCTCTTTATGTCTTAATCCTAGAAATATCCAAATATTACCATCCGCGTGTCTATCAGTAACTATATGTGAATTCTGGACAAAAATCGGTAAATTATGTCAAATCTTAGTAAACCGATAATGTTTTCATTAGGGAGTGCCTTTCCACAGTGGAGGCTTAGGCCCTAGGACCACTAGTGAGACTTAGCCTGACAATTGAGGTGTGCCCTTGACGCTAGGTAAGTCACTAATTCCCCTGGCTTAGTGGCAATTTGACCGCTCCACATTTTAGGGGTCGGGATAAGACTTTTTTGGACTCCAAGATAATGATTTTCATGCACGTATTCTGGAGCCCTTGCTATGGGTGTCGTCGACGAAATTGAATCTTTCTTTGGCCGACGGCAGATTCTCGGGAGAGGCTTTTCAAAACTTGAATAAGTTCCTGGAATGCACTTTGCTCTCTGAAAAACTTTTGGGCGGCTCACTGCTCCTTTTTCCAGTGCGACTTACCTCTCCTTCCAGAATGTCTATTGTGTGAACATTTTTCTGAGACGCTTTAGTTTACAGAGAGAGGAATTGGCACAAACTTGAAAGTTGTGACGAAAGCATGCCTTAAATGCCATAAGATCACAAAAACTGATGAAATATAGTTATAGTTTAATGGTAAGAGATCGCATCTGAACATATATGTAATTTTCCGAAACAAAAAGACACCGACTTTTAAATAAGAGTGTTGAGTAAAAGAGATAGATTGAAAAAAGCTTAAAAACAAAAATGAAAAAGCTTAAAAGTAACTCTCTTAACTTCAGTGGTTTTTAGCGGGGTCCCCAGTGAAAAATCTGGGATCCCAGGAGTGCCAAAGTTTTACTTTTTACCCTCAGATGCACAAACAGTGACCACCACCACCACAATGACTAAAGACATAACCGCAGACGAAGAGTTCCCCAATACAATATCTTTAGGAAAAGAGGCCCGAAGTAGGAAAGGTTAAAACCACTACATAAACAAACTGGGCAACCATAAAGAATAAAAGCAATTATTGCCTAAATGCACCTTATAAAACTTGGATACAAAATTCTGAAAAAGTAACATTCAATTAGTGTTTCCAACCCGTTTTTTCCCAAAGCCGAAACCCGTTTTTTTTTTCAACCACGAAACCCGGATATTTTAGTAAACCTGGAATTGCTGTTGCATTCAAATATTGGTAATTCTGATAACACTGAAGTTGTAGAGTGGCGCGTGCAACAGCCAAATTAGTACGTTTGAACTTTCACCTATTATCATGGGGCACGAGGTGCGGGATATGATCGATGACCACCGTACGTTCGTTGTTGGTCCGTTTATAACATCGTATTTGCAAGGATCGTGACGTCATTTTGCCCATAATAGATGTCTACGCGAACTTGTCTTTTCGCAAACCTGCATCTGAGGTAGTTCTTCAAAGCTATGCCGTAGTTTCGTAGTTACTATAGTTCATTTATAAGCTGTTATGTGTTGTTTCACATACAAACTGTGATTCTTTGCAGAATCGATTTGTTGCTTTTCAGTTTGCAATACCTTTCCACAAAATATTTAGATTTCCTTTAGAAGCGACTTTAAACAGATCTTTAATCATGCACATTCAGTTTGAAGACGTTATTAATCAAAGAAAATCAGGTTAGTGCCATTTCTTACACAATAAGGCTCAACAAACACCAAAGTTCAATTTGTGCTCCGTTATACAAAAGGAGGAGTTTCAAGCACTGTAAGTTTAATCCACCATTTGAAATCAAAGCATAGAATTTATGTTATCCATGAGAGTGAAGACGACAAAACTATTCCGACACAGAAAGATACCCGATCATAAATTGTGAAAAAGGAAATGAGTCCATTTGAGGCTACAAACAAGAGGTCAAATAACCTTGAAAAACTGTACCATGTCTTTATTACAATCAAGCTCACATCAGTGGAAGCAGAGAGGGCTTCTTCAGCCACAGTACTATTTGTCACAAAACTCTGAAACAGACTGAATTGTAAGAGTGTGCTTTGATTGACATGCGTCAGTATTGTAAACATCAATAAAAACTGTGCTTAACTTAATTAATAATTCGCTAACAAACTACGCAGGGACCAACAGTAGCAATTTCACAATGATATTGAGTTTTTATCGATCAAAATCGCATTCATTTCAAAATAATTTGCATATGTCTGCATCCAACAATGAAACTTTAGAAAGTTAAAAATGAACCAAAACATTGACTACTGGAATAGGGCAAACAAACTGTCGATTAAGTAAAACAAAACTAATTTTATCACTAAACAAACCTAAACATGGTATTGTCGCATTTAATATATCCACTAACAACTATCAAATTTGAGAAAAAATGAAATAAAATACCTTCGTACTTTCTAATCACACTTGACAACAAGCTTTAGTTGGAAATCACATACTACTAATTCGCAGGGGCGCAGCCAGAAACTTTGTTCGGGAGGGGCCAGTCACTGACGTCGTCAGATTTCAAACTTTAGCTATTTTGCACAAAGATCATTTTGATATAACTGGTCAATTTCTAGTCTATTACAACAGGATATGACGTCAAATATCTTCTACCAGTCGGCATAGATAAATTTAAACAAAGACAAGAAAACGTTTGCTTTCGCAGTGATCATTATCAAGCAGTTTTTAACCAAACAGTTTTCAATGAACATTAGGAGTAGCGGAAAGCGAAGCGCCGTGTAATGTTGTCCTCGAGACTATCACTGATTATGCCTATTGAATAAGACAAAATCAACTAAAAGCATGTAAGTGGATTCATAGGAACAAATCAGAGGATGCCAATAGCCAAATCTGACTTTGCAAAATACCTGCGAGCACAATTAAAAGATAAAATTCAGTCTGCGTTTCTTTTTGAACAACTCGTCGATAACCATCTCAGGATCAATGTCACATCACGTTTATTCGTCAAAAAAGCCAATCCATCAGACGGTTTTGCCCAGACCCGTAACCAGCTTGGAACACCAGGTGGGACAGAGGTTTCTGACGGGCCCAAATTTTTAAGCTATGTCCAATCAGGCCCGTAACTAGCTTGGGACATCAGGGGTGGCGAAGAGTTTTTTGAGAGGGACCCAAATTTTACAAACTATGTCCAATAGTTTAACTATACCCAACATATTTTTCCACGAGGGGAAGGTTTGCAGGGGATCTTCACCCCCTTTTACCCCTGGTTGCGGGCCTGTGTCCAATAGTTTCAAAGTATGTCCAACACATTTTTACAGGGGGGGGGCGAAAATTTTTCTAGCTAGTTACAGGCCTGGTTTTGCCCCATAGTGCTGCGCAGATAGGCTAGCAACCGTTGAAGCGTTAAAAATGAACGTTCGTTTGTTGTTGTCTGACTGGCAACGTTGCAAATAAGTAAAAGAGGGAGTGAATCTTTGAGAAAAAGACACAATTGGAGTGTCTCTATCAGGTTTAACTCGCAACTCAGAGTTTGGGTTTCTGGCTCAGGGGCTATGAGAGGGGGTTACAATGTCTAGCAGGTACATTGTTCCGGGGCCCGAGAGCTACGGAGGGGCCTGAGACAGAAGGACAGGCCCGTAACCGGCTTGCGGCACCAAGGGGGCAAAGAGTTTTCTGAGAGGGACGCAATTTTTTTTAACTATGTCCAAAAGTTTTCAACTTTGTCCAGCACATTTTTCCAGGAGCACAAAAACTTTCTAGGGGAGCCTTCGCCCTCTGATATTCCCCTATTTACCGGCCTGCTGAAGGAACGATTGAGTGTTTGTTACTAACACAATAATGTGGCAAAATTAATTCCACCCGGTGATAAAACTGGTTTGGCCTAAAAGATTTGGTAAATGTGATGTATTTTAATGTGAATTGCTAGCAGTGCATTTTCCTGATACGATGTATTGATAATAATTATTAGCAGTAATTATTGTTGAACTTGAAGGTTTGCCTACTTTTTCGAATTTAAGACATTCACGATTACTGTCCCAGTGTGTCCATTTAATTGAATATTCCTTTACGTCTTTCATTTTTAAACATTTTCAAACAAATCTTTAATAAAAACTCTCTCTAATAAACCAAGAGTTTCAAACTTCAAATGAAATTTGATTGGAAAATGCCAGTTCACAATACAATCTAATCTAACAGTAGTAGTCTTCGAATGTTGGGCATATGTGTAAGATAATAACTGAAAAGTTTAAAATTAACAAGTAACTGCAGTGCAGGACGCAAGTGCTTATAGTGCACCGCAAAGGTGTGCTGTGCATTTTGCTGATTGTTAAAGTTACGCTGCAAGCCGATACGAGGTCGAATCGAATGTGAGTTTAGGATTAGCGGACATACCTAGACATCTGAAGATTTCGAAACATACAGGAGAAACTAACCACTTAGAGTATTTCGACAATGCTTTAAAGCAGTGGTCGCCGCCATGTGGCATGGGGCTTGTGTGAATTATTTCCAAATGTTTGTATTAACTTGAGATGATTCTTGACTATTCCAGCTACAGTAGCATCTGCTGAAAGATTTTTCAGCAAGCTTAAACTTGTAAAAAATTATTTGCGGTCTGCTATGTCACAAACTCAATTTGTTGACCTAGCATAATGAAACAATGAGTCTAGCATTGCCAGATAAGTTGATTTTGATCGTGTTATTAGAAATTTTGCGAATAAGAATACCATAAAATCGCTTATATGATAGTTAAATGATTTTTTTTTCTATTTTTTTCCTTGATGATATTTTACTACGAACACTTAAAAGTCATGTTTAAAAAATGGTAATATGGTCACATTTCTTGAGTACCGTTATGTTTTAACGTAGTATTTCACATGATCAATAAACGAGCACTTCTTGTAGAAGTTTGATGCACGTTAATTAGCCTCAATTTTTATTTATTTCAAAATAATTTTGCAAGTCTTAGAGGCCCCAAATGTGTTTTGTTCCGCCTAAAAAAATTTCTCTTCGAGGCTCTACACTGGCTCACTGCACCACGTGAATATCCATCTGTCATAATCTGCTCTCAAGACTAACATATCGAGGAAGAGTCAACTCCAGATTTCACACAAAATTACCATGGCTGTTTGGTGACTAGTAATGGTTTGCCTGCTAACTATTTTTTATATTTGCTCTCTGAAACTGTAATAAATGTGATATTAACAAAGTTTGTGTGCTGCGCTGACAGTGACTTGCTGAACATTTCAAAATTGAGTCCCTTCTACCTATCTTCGCATACCCACTAGCCACAATGCCAACTGTGCTGTGAGAAACATTGCGTTGTTACATAACACTCCATGTGGTGCGCTTTGTGTTCATCATGTCTTGACCAAGTATGTTTCTATTTGGTTCGGCAATACTTCATGCAAATAATCCTCTCAAAAATGTCTCATCTGAATTTGTACTCCTTTGCAAGAAAGCTGCGACCTTGCATTTCATTCAGACTATACCTCAGCTCGTGTTGTCCGCATTAATTGGCAACTTGCTAACAAAGTTGCATGCTTTAGTCGTATAGTTTTGCATCCAATCGCAAAAAGTCACGTTAAACGTTGGTCAGTGAGAGAACACGACACTACGTGAGTCCGACTGTTCCTTCCGTTTGTTTTCGAACAGTTGAGATTGATATAAAACACCAGCGACAAAAGTTTTTTCGGAGGGGGCCATGGCCTCTTCGGCCTCATTCTGGCTGCGCCTCTGCTAATTCGACAACTTAGCTTTCTAAATCACGTGGAATACTATCCAAAGGATATTGTTGCGATCGGAAAGCCCGAACGGCCAGTGCACAAAGCTTCACACTGTAGCGGCAAGCAACAATAGAGTCAACTCACTCTATATTGCTTATTCGCACCACATATATATGGGTTTGTTCTTCGCGCACATCCCGTTCGTAGTGAATCGCACATTCAACGCCACGCCAACGGACAGGTTGCAACTATATCATTATACCACTCACCTGCATTAAAAGCAGGCCCGTAACTAGTGGGGCTTCTCCCCAATACAAATATGTGTTGGATTTAGTTTAAAAAATTTTGGCCACTCTCAGAAATCTCTTCGCCCCACCTGGTGTCCCAAGCTGGTTACGGGCCTGATTTAAGGCCGTGTATAATGCATTGAGACACCCTTATCTACATTATGCTGTCTCGAAATGGGAAAGGATTCAAAAACTGTTGTTCAACCTCTTGTTAATTTACAAAACAAAGCTGTGAAATTTCTGAAAATTCCAACAAAGCCACTTTAGGTGAAACTTATATAAAAAATAACATACTAACAATCAATAAAACTATTCAAAATGTATGTTGGGAAGTTTATGCACTCTTATGAAAACAATCTACTCCTACCACATTTTAACCAGTATTGCAAATATGTTCAGACAGTTGATAATTACCCTATAAAACTAGCAAGTTCAAAAAATTTCTTCTTACGCAGGGTAAACTCATCAAGGGAATGCTCACTCAAATTCACTGGACCCAGGATGTGGTCAGAAATACCTGATCTTATAAAGTTTCGATCTTATTTTGATTTGATACAACTGTAGAAAAACTACCTACGTTCTGAGCTGGAGGTTGCAAAATAATAATAGAATTCGTTTCACTCATCTTGTGTTGTCCATTCTCTGTTCTTTCGTGTTTTTCTATGCATTTTAGACATTACTTAACAGACACTATACATTTTCATCTTCCGATGTAGCTTAGTCTTTTTTTTCATACTTATTTTTTGTCTCATATTATCACTTGCATTCTTATATAAATTTATACTAATTTCAGTGTTTTGTTCACTCCCCACCTGTGAAATTAAATGCCCATTGCACATAGACGTTCATTCATCTGTAAAATATCATTTGTGTATTTGCATTTATCAGCTTGTCTTTTGTTTTCTTTTCACATGACTAATGATAGTACTGGAAGTTGTATAGCGGGGTTCGTAAAGTAGATGACCTCATGGTCTTTCACCAATCCTTTAAAAAAACCTGCAAATGTTGGTGTTTGTGCAGAATTTTGTTTTCAAAATATGCTTTAGCTTCTGCAGTATATTCTACGGCCTAGTGAATTGTGAAGTTTATACTTCTGCGCAATTTCGCCTGCGCAATTTCGCCATTTTTAACCACTGAAGAGTCATAGAAACGAGTTGCGCGGTGGCCTAGAGGCGATGGTCTATGCTCAAATCCGTCCCTGGATGTACCACAAAGGCCACCGCTAGCCCTGTGCACTCTTGATCCCTGTCGGGCAATAGCATTGTTAACTTTGCCACATGTTTCCTGCAAAATTGTAACTACACGTAGATAGCAATGAAAAGTTGCATAGCAGGCACCAGGATGCGTTGGCATTCCAGATCGAAACGCCATACATTTGACCTTGCCTTGCGTTCTTATTCCTTGAGAACTCGTAAGCGCTATTATAGCAGTATTCTAAAGGCAAAAAAGAATTTTTCAAGTCAAAATTTAGTGCGCTTTTGTGGATCCATTTCCTGTTAAATATCCACTTTCTTTTGATGAGTTAGATTTTCCATGTACAGGCAAGCAGACTCCTTAGGGACGAAATGAATCATCATGTAACGTCAACTTATTAAATAACTGTTGCGCAATGCTTCTGATGGTGACAGAAATGGATTTGTAGCAGTTCAAAATGAAGTTTTCGTCGGTGAGAGATAACTTTGAAATTGGGTGAGCAACTCACAAGTTGACAGTGCTTTATTACTTATTATTTTAGATACTAGCGCTTCTTCAGTGAGTTTTTAGCAATAGATAGAACATTTTAAAATTGAGCATTATAACAGTGCCACAAGGTCGACAACCCCGTTGTGTAGTGTCAACAATGCACACGGGATGTTGGTTCATGTAGATGTTTAGAATTTGAAATGTAAGGTTACATGAGGGGGAAATTATTAGAATTACATAAGGATAAGGTTGAAACCAGATTCAGATATATTACAGAGATGAACATGGATTTGGATTTGGTTTTGGATTTGAATCCGGTGAATTTTACTATTTTGATGGATTTGGATTTTATAAATTCTGCTTAACCGGATTTGGATTGGATTTGGTAATCTTGTTTTGAACTTCTTCGCAACTTTCAGTTCTGTTCAGGGACTGTAGAGTAGATTACTACATTTAATCTGTAAGTTTTCTTCAGAGGAGTTTCTCACATCTGTCGAAAATGTCCATCGCGTTTGTTTAAATTCAGAGCATTGACATACACTATCCAGTGGTGTGAAGTGCAAGCTTGCTCTCGTATCATGTCATCAAAGTTAAGAAATTCGTTTTACCAAAAATCGTTATAGTAGCCTACAGTGATACTTATTACTTAATAGTAGGTTAACAACCAGCTATAGCACAGTTCATCAATATTTGTACATGTGCAGCCTAGTGCAAATGATTCGGTTGTGCTGCATACTGTACCTGGAAATTTTTCCGGTTTGATATCTCAAACTTTAAAACTGAGTTTCGCATTGTATTTGCTGCTGGTAGTGTTTACCCTGAAGTCTTTGAAGTGAACTATGATAGTGTTGTGAGTCAAAGATAGACCATAAGAATTTGTTTCCAAAGTATTTTGTGGAAGTGTCTACTTTGCCTCATGAAGCAAACACTGTGCTGGGGTTATTTTGCCTTTATCAGAACGCGATTGATAGGATTTTGGATTTAAACAGGTTTGGATTTTTAAGCTGTCAGTTTATCGGATTTAGATTTGAAATGCAATTGTTGGACTGGATTTGAAAATCCTAAATCCGTTCATCTCTACTGCAGGGGCAGTTTCTGTGTAGACTACAGAGATGAACATGGAATTGGATTTAAATCCTGCTGATTTGTAGTTTTTTGATGGATTTGGATTTTATAATTTTTGATTACCCAGATTTGGATTTGATAACTTTGTTTGAATTTTTTCATAAGGTTTGGTTCAATCTCAAGATTACTGTATTTAATCTGTGAAATTTGGTTCAGGTTCAGTGAAGATACCGACGTCATTCGGGAATTGTACAACGCACATCGTGTTGGTTTAAATGTTCAGCCTTGAGGATGAGCACTAGCAGCGATAAGAGTCTGCTCTCATGTTCAGACCTAGTATCGTGTCATCTAAGTTATCTATTTGGTGAGACTTTTATTGACCCAGTCCCTATTCTTGATTCATGATAGCAACACGTAACAGAACGGGAATATCTAATGCCTAAATACATTTGACACATTTCATCAGCTCATTATTTATTTATGTAGCCTAGTGCTAATACTTCGCTTGTGGTTTTTACCTGTTTACCTTTCTGCTTTCAATATATTTTAGTTACAGGCTATGCAGAGTAAATAGGCCTAATGGAGATTGCTGTTGAATGAAATTGAAAAATGCCAAAAACAGATACAAGTGATTTGGCCTTGGCTTTGGAAGGGGGAAGGGAAAGTTAATTCAAAAGGTTGCTGTCCAGGAAAAAAGTGCACACTGGAAAGATTTCAGTCTAGTTGTAGACAAAGAATCAGAAGATTACTAAGGGCAAGTAGTCTACAACAACCATGAAAATATTTTCAAGCACGATCGAACAAGATTAAGTCAGCAAATTGAAAAGTGTAAGAACCAGACGAGTGGAAGAGCAACAAGCAGTCAACAGTTAAAAGTTTCATCTTTGTTCAAAAAGGTTTTGCCACTACAAGTATTGACATCAATTACTGATGCTTGTGTTGATTTTGTAGCTCTGTATCTTGCAGCAACGAAAGCTGTTGAAGGAGGTCTAACACAGTGCTTCTTAACTGGGTGAATGGTTCACCCCAGGGTGAATAAGAGAAGAGGTGTGAATTAAATGTCTGTTCTTAATTTTTTGTATCGCCTAGTAACATGCATTTGTCGTGTTTTGTTTACACAAAGGACATCAAAAATTGTGAATAAAAGGGTGAACTCCAAGTGTTCTAGCTTTGGGTCTTCAGCAGTCATCAACTGATCACTTAATAAAAACCGTGCTATGGTGCAATCAACTGCATCTATTACGGAATGATAGGTTTTACCGAGAGTTGCCATACTTCATTCAATCGAGTGGTGGAATCTCTGCTGTGATCTCTGCATGAACGTCCTGTAAGCCTATTTCTGTGCAAAGGTTATCTAACAAAAAAAACGGGCACCACCTAAACTTGAATAACTTTTGAAACAATTAATCAATTCTTTTTATTTTTCAGATTTACCAAGTAGAATTAATGTTCTAAGAGTCTACCAAATTTGACCTTCGTGATGCCATGGAATACTGAGCAAAAGATATTTATAGTTGAGGCATATTTTCGGCGGCAGAAGTCTATCCACGCAGCTCAATTGCAATTCAAAGAGCGGTTCGGATGTCGTGAATTTCCTGTCTGGTTTTCGGACGATGCACATTTTCTGTTGTGAGGGTCACGTGAACTCTAAGAACAACATCT
>Ga0210059_1005783_pt1 | contig 19852 bp, 18 predicted proteins | sample Ectturendosymbi2_FD_188042 | JGI IMG/M metagenome (GOLD analysis project Ga0210059, IMG submission 188042) | Ecteinascidia turbinata endosymbiont from Florida, USA - Sample 2 (SPAdes) (version 2) | ecosystem: Host-associated > Tunicates > Ascidians > Unclassified | place: Key West, Florida... | reverse complement strand
CGTCACAGCATTGTCTCTTCTTGCGTCACAAAGCCTTATGGTTTTGAATTGCTGACATTGCCAAGTGTTGCTTTATTTTCTGACTGAAGATGGATTAAGAATAATCCGAAACGTCTCGAAATAAAACATGTATAGTTTTTTGAAGGCTTTTTTAGTGTTGATGTTTTTTTTTGTTAAAGCAAGTCAAGTAGCGTTTGGTTTGCTCGTTGCTTTGTGCAATTTGCTGGTTGAAGGCGTTAGGAGGACCTATGGTTTCCAAAGGAAAAATGAGCTGATCGCAAGAATTCTAACAACCCACCTCTCACTTCGATTCGTAGTTATGTTAAAAACAAACGGTGGGAGGAGAAAATAATGGTCTTGGGCCGTCTGCGATTTGTCGTCGCTGTGCAAGGAAATATTGTAAACATTGCGTTGATTTCAAAGGTTAAGGGTTAAACTCTACGTTTGACAGTTCGTCGCCCATGCTGTTCAGTTACCAGTTGCACCTCAGCTAGTTTAGTCAACGTCGTCAAATTGGTTGGGGGGCGCGAAAAATGCGCACTCGCTCGCTGTTGCCCGACACATCATCTGCGGAATCGAAAACCGCAGGACTTTTTTGTCGCGATTCGACGCCGCCGCGACTCTAGTTGGGGGGAACGTGCTTCCGAAACAGATCAAACGATCTTTAACGCGTTTCATATTGCGCGCGCGCGTTCCGCTCGACTGACGGCGACCAATCAACGGGCGGTGCATTCCATTCCATAACGGAGTCCGTAGGCAACTGCTATTTGCCAAAGGGAAAGGTTTGTCGAACGAGACAAGAGATCTACGTATGTCGGACCTTCGCCGTAACCACCTTCTTCCCGGCATCTGTGGATTTGTTCATTCGAGGCCTGTAGTGATATCGGAACCGAGACAACTGTTATTACTTTCGCTTTCCGAGCTGGTGCAGTAGATATCGAGATAACTGAAACAGATGCGGTGCTTGCGAAAATCATCAAACTTGGGGACATAGGCGTATCCAGGGGGGGGGGGGCAAAGAGGCCATGGCTCCCCAAAAGTTCTAGTATATCTTGTCGTTTTGTGCTTCGAGAGGCGGTGTCCCAAACCAAATACTGTTGCTCGCTTGAAGTCAAAAGAGTTGGCCCTTCCCAACGTTTTGGTCTGGCTACGCTGCTGCCTGGGAAATTCCAGGCGCACCTAATCTGTTTCCAACCTGTTGTCATCAACCTTGCATGGTTCTTCGCAGGAATATCTGAACAGCAGAGGTGGCCGGAGTCACTTTTTCAGACTCCGGCTCGGCTCCTGTTCCAAAATGTTTTAATCTTGATCCGGAAATATTTCAAAGTTGAAAATCCGACACCTGTTCGGACTCCGGCAACCGCGGATCCCACCGGGAATGTAGCCATGTTTTTACGTAACAAATGACGACGCAGACCCCTTGCTAGTGCCGAAATTGAAAAGCGACTCCGGATCCGGGTCCGAAAGCAAAAACGCAGAATCCATTCCGGATCCATGGCCATCTCTGCCAAGCAGTGTCTAGACACACCTGCTTCATTGGGCAGCGACGCGTAGGACACGCTTGACCGAACCACCGGCACACAGGCTGAAAAACATCAAAAATGAGCAAAGTGTTTGGCGAAAATAAAGCCTTCTTTCCAGTGTTTGGCGGTCAACTTGCTTATTGAAAAAAAGCTTGTTCTAAGCCTAAGAACAGGTGTCGGCGGCTTTCCTCGCCGTTGACGCCTCTGCGTATCCAGTTACCGGGATATTGATTTTAGAACCGGTCAGCGCTGTGGGCGGGTTCTTGGCGCGGAAATTCAATAACCTTGCTTTGCAACCGTCGCTCAATTTTTAGCACGCGCTGCTTTGAAAATTGCAGCGCTTGCATTCCTGCCGTGCCCTGTGTAGGCGCAGCGTCGATAGGCACGGCGTCAACCATGCGGTTGGCCATCAATTACCTTTCATCTAGCAGTTCCAAAACAACACTGGCCTGATCCGAAACTGGTCTGATCCGAACTTGCGGTAGCGTGGTGTGTTTGGACAAAGCAAGTTGCGAAGGATACAGGGCAAACTGTGGCATGTTTTGCTCGCAACTGAATCGTTAGTTCGTACATTAGAAGTTGAAGCAGCTGCGCGAGATTGTACAAAGCCCTTATTGTTGAGGGGCAAACCATTCGCGAGAGAAGAGCTGTGCTGGCTTGGCTCTTCTCCGTCTCGGCTTACACTCTTGCATGGTTGTGCACTGGTTATTACAGACCTTGGGTGACGCGCGATCACAGAGGCGATCCCAAGTCTTTGCTTTTTCGCTGAATCTTGACAGACGGTGATGGACGACATCTTCCTCACGCATGCTCGTTATTCGCTCTCTCCTCCTCCTCCTCCGGCACAGACTGATGTCTTTCGCCGGCTAGCAATCGAGTCATGCAGCTTGTGTTCTCGTAGCGAGAAACCGAATCGCTCCAATGCCAACTGGCGCGAGTCGTGGGGGGGTGCCGGGTTACGTTTGCGTTGACCGCGGCCTGCTCCCCCCACATAATCGAAGACGTTTGTAAGGAGAAAGTTTTATCGAAAAACGAAATGAAAACTCTTTTTTTTGGTAGGGCTTGTAGACATTTTTTGCACATGTGTGATTATACTTGTTTAAGTTCGGAAAAACCGATTGCTTTTACCACGCCTCCCTTAAGTAATTGTCCTTTGCAAATTCAATGATCAAACTTTGCATGTCGTAGGCCGTGTAAGGACTCGCGCTCCCCTGGAAATTTATTGACGCCCACCTGGGGGCGAGCGCCCCTCCGGTTAAGAACCACTGATTTAAGATCAGCATTGTCAATTTACGTTCATCTGGTTTCTAATAAACAGGTATCGAAGCAGAAGAATCGCAAGGAAGTCGGATGCTCTGAAGAACCGTTTGACAATCGACGCCCGTCGAAATCTGCACAAGGTTAGAAGTTAAAGTATTCTTTCCCAGTTCAGCAACTGTTACATTAAGCCAGGGGGCGTGTGTTGCAGGAGCCTCGAGATGACTCCAAAAAGTGAAAAAAATTTCTAACGAAATCAAAGATATTGTCAGCGCTATGTAAATAGCAGTAACTGTTTTTTCAAATTTGACCCCTACGTCATTCTTTTCTACTCACGCTTTTTTTATCCCCGCCTGAACAACACTCTCGTATGTTTTCCTATGTTCTTGTTGTCATTTGCTTTACCAACCTCAGCTATTATGACATTACAATCGGTATGCAACAATCGAAATTTATCAAGCGGTTGAAAGGATATTCTGTTTTCTTTTCATCGTTACCATCAGTGGCACCCGTACCCAAAATATCTTTGTCTGAAAGGAGGAAAGTAGATGCAGCGTGTAGAGTACTTCTAGGAAGTTATCAGTGGGCCTGAAGAAACGACAGTCTGTTTTTTCCCGAAGCCGAGGTGTCAGTGTTACTGTTGCAGCATTGAAAGCTAGTGGCCTTGCTTCGAGAGAAACTGCATCAACGCCGTATTTTGAGGATGAGTCCGTGAAAACGTTCAAGCTGAGGAAGCTGTAGAAAAATTTTATGCCCGAAAAAGCGGCAGATTCCTCCAGAGTCTGACGAGAAACACAGTGGCAGAGAGGATTTCATTTCAGATCTTTATCTGCAGACTTAGACTGTCAACTAAAGCACAAAATCAAACGTTTTGTTTTTTCATTTTCGCCTGCCGTCGCAGAGAGTGCACCACACGACTGACCTCATTTGTGAAGAGAATTCGCCCAACGAGGATTACTTGAGCTTGGTGCCTGTGATACACAGAGCATCAAATCATATATGTTGTTAATTCTGTCGTTGGAGCTCTGGAAACGTCCCAGGAAAGATTGGCGAGGCATGTCCTGCTGGCTAAACCCACGGGAAAGCGACCCAGAGTTCGTCCAAGGACCAGGTGGCGTGACTGCATCTCCGACCTTGCTTGGCCTCGTTTTGGTGTGGGACCAGCAGAACTATCTGAGATTGCTGTTGATCGTGAGGCATTTCGGGCCCTCCTCCCCAGAGGAAAAGCGGTTGAGAAAATGAATGAAAATAAATGCTGGAATGAAAATAAATGCGGGAAAATGAACGAAAATAAATGCATGAACGCTGGAAAGGGTCGGAGTAGACGGGGTCCGATCGGTCCGCGTAACCGCAGATGCTTCTCCGTCAATGGTTGGGGAAAAACGGCTGTTGTGGTCAGATTTAAAGGGAAAGCGGAGACTATGCAAATGTGTGACGTAGTGTTTGGACATTTCCCCGTACGTTGCACCAGGAGACATTGCGTTACAAGGCCTCAACAATGGATGACGTCATAGAAGTGTTTGTCCGAACTGTTGGTTTCATCCGAGTTAGAAGTAACCTGAGGACCGCCGACAGTTGGGTAACATTCTCATCGATACAGTCTTAGTCTCTCGCTTACCCCACCGGACAGTGGTAAAGTGATTAAGCCGTGGTAGGTACCGTGCTGAAGCGTTTCATTGTTCTGCGAGAAGAAAATTGGGCAGTTCACGAAGCAAAAGGGCGAACCACTGTTAGAACTTCAATCACCAGAATGGTTGTAGGATGTAACGTTTCTGGTTGATGTTACAGGGCACTTGAATCCACCCCACCGATACCCGTAATCTGAACAAACCGCCGCTGCAACACCGCAAAAAGTTGTCACACAGTATTGCGCATACCGGAGTTCAGATGGGAACTGGGTTTGTGGGTGACACAACCGGAATTCCTCCGGAGTCTGGAAAAGCATGGAAAAAATCTGGTCATTTTCCATCCTGGAAAAGTACGGGAAAAAATTTTGTGGTCTGTTAGTATGGAAAAAAAAAATAATTTTCCAGGTTTGATCTTTTGACATACATTTTCATAATATTTTATTCAAGATTGATAATTTTACTCATATCGTGTTAAAGGTCAGAGTGCCTGTATTTGATCTGGGAAGGTCAATCGGAAAAGTTACGTCAAGAAAAAGTCCGGAAAAAGTCTGGTAAACGTCTTGAAAAAGTCTGAAAATTTTAGGAACCCTGCACAACCGTCAGATGTTGACCCTGCTCATTTTCCTTGTCTGAAAGCAGTGAATGTTGACAAGAATCGACACAGAGGCTTATCTTAACATTATTACCTGAGTTTGAGCAACGGCTTCTCGTTTTTGATGAGCTTGAGACAGATCACAGAGTTTCCAGCCAACCATATGCAGTCAACGCCTCTGATGTGTCCACCGATATCCCATCACTATAGAAACAATTGACTTGCAGTATGATTCCGATTTGAAAAACAAAGTTTCTACAATCGGCTCAGACACAGTTTATCAGCATCTCTTGCCAAGGTTTCTCAAATTGACAAAGCTTGCTCCGAATGTTTTGTGCATGTCTCGAACTTCCTACTTTTACGAACAAGTCTCTTCTCTGTAATGAGCATCAGTGAAACAAAGCTACGCTGAAGGATCACGCCATAATAATAACATTCGGAAAATGGCAGGATTTGTCACCTGATATTGATGCGCTTGTGAAGGAAAAGTTTCAAGTTCACATTGAAAATGCATTAAAAACACTTTTAAATATTTTCCAAACGTTTTCACACCGCACTTACATTTTCCAGCACGTATTTCTCGTAAGTTAGGTTGATGTGGCAGCAGCTTAAGAGCTCTGTCCCCCCGCGCGAGATGTTTCTTGTTTATAAACCGCAGACGTTTACAAGGCAGTGCAATAAATGAGTCTTCTTTAATAGTGCACAGTTTACTTAACCAGTCTTTTGTGAGAAGACTTTTCTTTAAACGCGAAAGTTTGCGGAATGTGCTTTTTTCCTAAATCCAAAAGACGAAATTTTTCCTGTTGGTATTATAGGTTCTGATACCACGATTTTACCGGTCCGGTCCGGTCCGCATGAGATTGGACAGGTTCTGAGTTGCCCGTTAAAATAAGTTTGGCACCCCCTGTTTTAAGTCCACGTCCTTTCTCCGATTAATCTAAGATTCCGTTTTAACGACCCGGGAAAGAGGTAGAAAGTGTTTTGAATGTATTATATCCACGGATCTTGTTTTATTCGCAAACAGATTGGTTCAGGAGTCGAACCTGACCATTTATGTTCTGCTAAGACCACCCTGGCTTGTTTATCACGTGCATGCCAAGCAATTGCGAACTCGCTTCGCAGCAAGTCTTGCTTTACGCCTGTATCCCGTGCTCGTGGGCGTCGGAAAGGGGGCAAAGACCCCCTGGATTTTGACATTTGATATTTTCCAAATTTTCAGCAGAAAAAAAGTTGCTTTCTTAGTTTCGAGGGAGTAAAATTAAATTTTAACACTTTTGGCCTCACCCCTGGAAAAATCCACTGTAGTCTCTCATCCTGGAAAAAAATCCTTCCGACGCCCATGCCCGTGCTCCCCGCGTATCCAGCAAAGAAATCGGCTTCTCACTTCGTTTTCCTTATTGTTCCCAGGTGACGCGCACCGCGATGCACGCGCGCGTTGGAGAAAGCTTAAAAATCACGTGATTCCGAACACGCTGCAAAACAGCAGAGAGCGTGCGGTGTTTCGACTCTATGTTGTTCAGATTGTTGCCCGCGTCATGCTTGAAGGCGTTTTTGTCACGCTTCAGTTCACCGTATACACGTACAAGTAAGCACGCCATCAGTCGCAGTTCGTGTCGCGTGTTTTCTTGGTTCGTTTTTACGTTTTGCTGTTTCGTTTTAGTGAAATTGTTGTGAAATTTTTCCAAAGCCAATTGTGCCGTTTAGTAGGTTAAAAAAATAAAACAGCTTTAATAAATAGCTGAACCACATTCCTAGGAATCAGCTTGTCTTTGGAAGCGTTTCTTAATCGCTGTATTAATTTACGTGTAATGTTTATTCTGAAGAAACTACTGAATAATTATTTTTCGTTTTTGTGTGTGCGGTTGCAGGGCTGTGTTGGCAATTAACGCTTTCATGCAAACAGGGGCGTGCCGAGTTTAGATGGCGCCTGGGGCAAGAAACAAGTTTGGCACCCCCATGTTCGAACCTGAGCTCTTTCCGGAGCAAATGTACTGTATTGAAAAAAGTAATTGCGACATTGTTGGGACTTTTCTGCGCCCCCCCCGCGCAGTAGTTCAGCGCCCGGAGCATTGCAACCCCCTCGTTACGCCCCTACACGGAAAGCACGACCGGTCTATGTTTTCGGTGTTTACTGACGAGCTTGACGAGACCGAACGCTCTGACCCGTATCGCTGCCTCCCTCGCACGCAGGTGGACCGTGCCCGAAGTGCATCGCTGCAGCCGGTGGCCTTGCCCGCACACGGTCGACTGCTTCGTGAGCAGGCCGCGCGAGAAGACCTTCTTTTTTCGCTACATGCTCGTCGTGGCCGCGCTCTCCGCGCTGCTGAGCTTGGCCGAGCTGTGTCACATCGCCTGCGTTCGCCGGATCACGTGAGTGCGACTTGGACGAACGATGCTACTGCGTTCGCGACGTCTTGGCGCGCTCTGGCGGAGCGACGAAGGACGATCGGCGACTTCGCCCCGTTGATCGTGTTTTTGTTGCGTCACAGTGTATGGCGTTCACCGCGTCTCCAGCAGCGACGCGCGAGTTCAACGGACCCGGCGTCGCGCGACTTCAAACCGCCTGGCAAGTGTCCACCGGAAGTGAGAAAACACAGATCGGTCGCCGGAAGTGACCTTATTACCACGTCATCGCCTACTGATGACGAAATCGACTCTGCGTCAAGTAACCATGAAACTTACCTGTAACTCTAAATTGTCGTTGCATTTTTTTATCATAGAGATTTGCTTCTTCGTCTGAAAGCGATTTTTTGCGCGCGTTTCTCAATCCGCAATAAAACGTTTTTGTCACAACGCCATGCGTGATTCTTTGCCGCTCGCTTTGTTTATTGCTTATACGGGGGGAGGGGCTTTTCAGTGTCAGGTTCTTGGTCTGTGCAAGCTGCACAAGCGCGAAGCTCATCTCGATCGCAAATGTTTGTGACGCGCGACGCACAGGAAAGAAGTGGGGGGGGGTTCTACAGAAAATCAGGGGGGAGATTGTTTGACTGACGCGTTGCCGTTACTTTCACTGCGGCAGGATTGGACTTTTCTCTGAATACGTTGTTTCTGGTGGTTTTAACATGAAGCACGGTGTGACGTCAATTATCTTCCTGCCGAATCTCTGCCATGAATTTGTTCAATTGTTTTGTCCTGTTTTTTTTTCATTTGTGAAATCCGCCTTTTTACCAGACAGCCATGACTGCAGATGTACAGTCATCGCTGTGGAGACTGCAACAAAAGCTGGCCGGCCAGGGCGTCTAAGAGAAATTTTACCAGGTGGCAGGAAGATTCATACCGGAACCCCCAGTACCTACCGGTCCCGGGTGCGATGTACCCCTTGTAACCCCCCTCATAGGCCATGTGGTCGGCCAGTGCCGTTTCAGAGTGCAGCCAAGCGTGAACGGCTGGAAATGCAAGACATCCAAGTGTTGCCAACATTTTGCGTTAAATCTGATCCTAAGTGCAATGACTCGTCGTGTTCTCAAATGAACGACTGATCTACGCTCCCGGGAGCGACGATAACTTTGCATCGTCATTTTTTGCGAATGAAAAATCGGGTTGTAACGTAACAATACTGTCTATTGGCTCTAGTAATTGTTAATGACTTTAGCAGTTGGGTTTATGACGCAACAATACCGTGTGTTGACTTTAGTAATTGTTGATGATTTTAGCAGTTGGGTTTATGACGTAACAATACCGTGTGTTGACTTTAGTAATTGTTGATGATTTTAGCAGTTGGGTTTATGACGTAACAATACCGTGTGTTGGCTCTAGCAATTGAAACTGATTTTAGCAGTTGGGTTTATGACGTAACAATACCGTGTGTTGGCTCTAGTATTTGTTGAGGTTTCTAGCAGTTGCGTTAACAAGGCCTGTGGGCACAGCGCAGCTGTATACGAGGAAATTTATATTTATTTGATCACACAGATACAATCTGACTAGTTCTGCTTTGTTGTGCACTGCATGGTGACGAAGCTGATCTGGTGCCCATATCTGGGCAAACAAACAATCGCGCAGGTGTGTTACAAGCTACGTGCCGTGCACCTTGACAGGAAAGGCGAGACGCCCTGTCTGCCCCTTTAACTCGAAGATGATTTTTTCCGCTTCCACGCCGTGGCAAGGTAACACGTGGGAATGTTGAAAATGAATAAACTTGAGGCGTTTGCCCGTTGCCTTCCTGTATTCAGATGTGATGGTCCGAGAGTGACTCGTGAACAGAGAAGACTACTAAACCGGTAAAATGGGACGGGCCAGTCGTTTTCTCCTGGATTTTATTATCACTGTCGCTAATTGCTTTGGAGCGAGCACAAGCGTGACATGCCCGTCTGAAGACGTCCAACCAGTCAGAACCACTGTCACTGCCCCCATGCTGTTTATTATGTTCCAAGCGTGCTGCGTCATCAGCAAAATTTTGACCGCCTGACCTGAGTGATGTCACTCCACGTACAGGCGTGACTTTTTTCGCCAGAAATATACGGGCGGCATTTAACCAATTTCACCGGCACCATTTTTAACACTGACCTCTCGTTTTTCTCGTTAATTTGATGCAGGATATTGGGTCTGAACACGTTCACCTCGATCTGCAGGAAAGTAAATCCGACTCTTTTATCTGTCACCATTTATAATGTGAAAAAGGTGGTCATGTGCCGCATACTTTTGGTTTTGTGAAAATGCGTTCGATTTGGATGCATGAACTGGTGGAAAGGCAGGCATCTCATACAATCTGTTTTATGAAGAATGCTCGAAACGTTTGTCCGCTTTCTGCTGCGGTCTGGTTGTTGCGCTGCTCATTTTATGGTTCGAAAACGGTTCGTTTCTACGCGCTTGACCACTGCCTTACGACAGCGATCTTGGCTATTTAAGTCGTAAGTTTTGCTGGCGCCTTTCTCAGGATTCTCCTTCCTTTATTCCGACTGTGTCGTTGAAGGAACAAACGGACGAAAAGTAAAAACGTTGCGGCGTTTATTGCTTGTACGTTTCAAAGTGTCTTGACGAGGTAGACGGCACGCGGAAGAAACGCTATGATTTTTGTGACGAAAACAATGCGATACAAAAGAAAAACAGAAAACAATGGCTACGATTGACTGGCTGGCTGACCGTATCGGGACAAGAGTCATGCTATACCGCATTTTGCCAGAAACTTCCGACAATATGTCATCTCTTGTCAGAATCGTCATGCTCGTTGAAGTGTTCTTTTGTTTTTGATCCAGTAATTGAAAAAGCAGGATTCGAATCCTTTTCCAGCTGTGTTTTTTCAGCTGCAAAACCTCTCGGTGAGAAACGTCAGCGAAACCAGCCGAGCCTAGTGTTGCGTTCAGAAAATGTCCTCAACTGTTGCACTCCAAGGCTGGAATCGTTAAAATCTTTTTCGTGGACGCCTTGCCTGTGGTTCCGGCCGCGGAGCCGATGTTTTCGTCCGCAAAGCCTGTGGCCGCACCGAGACCCCCAACTCCCTGCCGTGAAGAGGGCGCTTGCGTGGGGTCTTCACAGGTTTGTTGACCCCCTGTCCAGGCGTCCCTGTGTTACAGAGCATCTTACTCTCAAAACAAAGGAGAACTGAAACAACGCTGTTGCTCTGAAGACAATACTCCCTCCTGCTTGTTGTGGATTATTCTTTTAACCTCAGAAAGATTCGTAACTATTTTGACAAAAAATTTCACTAACTGAACCAACGTCAGCTTCAACGTTCCGTACTTCCTGGCGGAAACAATGTTTGCACTGCTAAGAGGTGTGAGACGAATTAAGCCGCTCTTTTCTTTTTCTTAAACGACCTTCGTGGGACTTGAAGGAGGTGATAGTCACGTCGGCCGTTCGGCTGGACTTTCGATGTTGGCGACGAGAGGGTATAGCTCACGGTCGGTATCTCTTCAGTGGCAATGTCACGCCTTGAGGTGATAGAATCGCTTCTGCTCTTCGGCGAGCGAAGTGTGTTTGCTTGACTTGTTGTTTTGGTCGTCATGGTGATCACCAGGCGCTCCTCGTTGGTGTCTTCGTCGGTGACGGAGCTGACAATAATTGAGTCCTCATCAGCTGAGCTTGCGCAAAGCCTGAAGTCAGAAAATTTGGTTTTGCTCGTTTGCGTTTGAAGGGATTTTTAAATGTACTCGCTTCTTCCAATTCATGTACATTTTTCCGATATTTTGAAACCCTGCTGAAACAGCACGTACAAGCTGGCTTCTATCTAACAGAAGCCGTTAAATAGCAATAACATAAGTTTTTGAAAGGAGGATTCAAACTGTGATAAACATCAAAAACTTCTTTTTAACTGGAAAGTTTTTGTATACTTTTTGAAGTATTTTCCTGTAATCGCTAAGCACTGGTCAGATGTAATTATGAAAGAACAAAAGTACGCTTAAATTATTTCAGTTTTGATGAGGTTATATTGTAGTCACTCCCTGACGCAACGCAGTACACTCCAGTATACGTGGCAGCAACAAGGAAAACATATATATATACTTGAAAGAACACGAGGATAAATATGTGGCGGTAATATAGAAGCATACGCTTGATGGCGCTAACGCGATTAAATTGATGAAACGCAAACATAGATATGTGACACTAGGAGAGAACATACCCATGCGCCATCGTGGTAGCTATAATGTTTAGCACCGTTGCATAGTGCTGTGCTGAATTCCAAGCAGGCCGATTTATAAAATGCATGGGGAATGCAGTGCGGAAATGCAAAAGGCTTGGGGTCATTTGGGTTGCAGATTGCTTGGTTTTATTACTTTGACCCTTGACCAACACGTAAGATCTAGTCTTAAAAAATCGTGATAAAATTATATAACTTGCTCTTGGAAAGTTGTGCAGAGTGCAGACTTTAATTGCTTTCCATTACGCCCACTGCTCAAGAGAAAAGTTTCAGACTGTCATAGAGCTGCCGGTTTCGCCCGGAGACCTCTTAAATTTCACAACTGCAAATGAAATTCCTGTTTCCACCACGTTTCCCTTCTGCTGGTTTTAAGGTCATGCGCGTTTCGGCACGAATCAGTGAGGTTGAGTTGGGACAACAGTACGACAAACGTGATCAAAGACGCCTTCGTTTGCACACCTCCCAATCATTTGGCAATTGTGACCAACAGCAACCCACCGAAGATTCGCAAGCGCAACAATATGATACAAACTCTCGGCCTGCGCGTACAGCAGCGGATCATGAATAAGCGTTGTTTTCTCATATTGGAGCAGATTGATGTGAACTGTACGCGCCCTCTTCCGCTACTCACTTCCCACCTTGTAGTAGTAGGCGCCCCGATGCCAACGTGCAGCGCGTACGCGTTCGCCACCAGGTGGTAGGTTGCTCCGGCGTTTCGTGTCCACTCGTGGCGCTTCAGATTGAAGGTTTTCCGGAGCTTGCACTCGATCCACTCGTAGAGTTCTTTCAAAGCGTTCTTCTGCGACACAAGCGAAAAAATGATATGCTGAGTAAAGCGAGCTTTTTAATTATTATTGTTATAATTTCAGAAAGTAGGTGAGTCATGAAGCGGCGTCGTTTCGCTAGCGGGGTTAATTGCGTCACCGTGTCGCCGTAATAAATGACGACTGACTGTTCGCGTGCCTGATCCTTGTGGAATGCGCCACGGTTGGACAGTGCGTTCAAGGCTCTGCTTTGATTCAATTCAAGATGGCCACGCAAGTTGAAAAATTGTTGGGATTCTGGGATGAATACTTGGTCGTTGCTGCTTTCAGATAAACGTCACACATCTGCATGGACATATATGAGTTTTTCAAGAATAACGTCTAATACCGGTCTTCTTCTGAAAAGTGGTCGCGTACGTTGGATGAAAGCTTCAACATGTTGTGAATCATTACGCCTTCTGCATTAACCTGTCGCAAAAAAACGAAACCCTCAAGGTTAAAACTCGCTGGCAGGACACTTCGAAAGCCCTTTTCGAAATCACTGACTGTTTGCAGTGGATACCTTTTTGATCCAGCGGAATTCCTCTACTTCCTCCTTGGTCAGCGTGCACTTGCTGATGTTTCTGATCACCGCTGCTGTCGTCTTCGCGCCGCACGTATCCGCCCATTGATCGGCGCGAAGACCTCTGCCCCAGTCGGTTATTCTGACGTCAGCGCCTGCAACGCAGCATTTTCAATAACTTTGGTCATGAAATGAAGATAATCGTGTGTAAGCACCATTGTTTTCCTCACGTGCAGAAAATGTCACAAAGCATTAAAAAAACAAACATTGTTTTTTCACCATGACATCCTTTTCACCAAGAACAATTGTTGTGGAGACAGGTGACAACTACACCGTCGCCTGAACTTTTATCGTTCTGCCCTCAACTCGCGGCGATGCGCGAGGATTCGTTGTTCGGCGAAAAAGCAGCGGCTAATCCGTTGTTTCTCCAATCTTCATTTAACTACCGCTATGCGGCCTGCACGCATCAAGCCAGGCCTGTCATTCCGGCACTCTCAACCTAAATGATGTGAACCTCCTTGGGGGGTTACCGCGAATTAATCGTAGTGCGTGTTGGTCGCAGTTCATTTCCGTTCGACTTTATATGACACAAGAAGGCAATCGTTTCATAGCCGCATCTATAAATAAACTGATGATTGTCGCAGTGAAGACCATCGTGCAAATGCGTCTTCCACTTTGCGCAGTTCGTAACCTCTCGGGAAACAAAAAGTGTTTTGTAGCGTCATAATACGGTGCTGGATTCCTTTTTACGTCATGCGGTTTGTCCCCAAACGTTTAGATGATTGCACTGATTGCCAGTTCAATCCATTCCTTATATATGTCGCAAATTAATTTTCCGTCGCAAACGTCCAAGTATTTGCATTATGTCGTAAATTAATTTGCATATGCCAGCGTAACAAATCAATTTGTAGATGTCCTTCCACATGTCACAAATCAATTTTCCGCCGCAAGCGTCCAAGTATTTGCTTGTCAGAGAGAGTTTTTAATCGAGTTTCAATCGTTTTTGCTAAACCTAAAGAAGCACGCCACAAGGGTATTTGTTTCCGTGCCGAACACGCACAACTCCCACGGGTCAATGTATGTGAATTGTTAAGACAATTCGAAAACGTTGCTGAGAAGGTTTTGAACGATTTTCCATTTTTTTCTTCGCGCTCTATCCAGTTTTCTATACTTGCGCACTTCATAGACCCGATGGCTCCCTGGTCCAATCCTTCCACAGGTGTGAGCGAAGCACGACATTCCTGTGCCTGCTTTGTGTGAGCATTGCACAAATGTGCAGTATGCTTCGAACTCGAATTGATACCGTTTAAACTTGGCAAGTCCACGCCTGAGCACCAGTTCTGATCAAGATTCGAGGCGCCCGAACGCGAGTTGAGAACGCTATCGCGGTTCATAGCTCTCTTTGAAGATGGGGAGGGCCACGGGAATTTAGTTGCGGATGCGAGAAAACGCTTTTGACGTCAGAAAATAAGTAAATGTTGTCAGGAATTTCGATTACGTAGATGCATAAGTTAAATTGTATCTTCAGAATATGTCTCACAGGTTGAACTGCTGTTTGTCTCACACACGTAGAAGTCAAGGGTCAGTTGAAAGCGGATTAGACGCTTATCAGAAGTTCTGAAATGCAGCTTGATTTTGCCTTCTGACTTTAGTGAAGCCCCAGGTTTTGTACCAACGGCGGATCGTAATTCATCACCATCATAAAGGATGGCGTTTCAAATGAAACAGGAATTTTGAACCCTGCACAGGAACGCGAAAGACGCAGAACGCTCAGGAGACGATGAGCTCACCTCGCACCAGGAGAATTCTCGCGCAGTTGACTCGGTTGTGCAGCGCGGCTTTCATGAGCGCCGTGAATCCCGCGTAGTTCTGAGCGTTCGGATCGACCTGCCCGTGCAGATTGAAGGTCAGGAATCGAACTGCCTCGTCGAAGCCTGGGAACAGCGCTCAGCTTTGTTGGAAATAATGCACAGTTTGTTACAAATGAATGCGCTGTTTGTTATAAACAATGCGCAGTGTGTTAAATTGCTGAGAGAAAGTCGTTAATGTCGTCAGTGGCGTAACTGAGGGGGGCGAGCCGACCCCCCTGGCAAGCTAGAAGTGAAAACCGGGCCCCCACTTAGCTTACAATTTGATATTTAGTATTACTTTGGAGTTCAGTAGGTTGTTGTTTTTTGGGGTGTTTTCGGGTTTTTCTAGCTAGTATAGACATCCACGACATCCAGATTCACTATCGTTTCTTAACATTTTTCTGAGTCTTGGCTAGTGGGCCCCATACGGTGGCCAGTGGCCCCCGTCAGCTAGGTTTTGCCCTCCCGTCTGGCTCAAACCGCTAGTAACGCCACTGAATATCGTGAAAGTAGCAGCGACCGTGCTTAGATAAGGTCGGTTCCTGATTGTCATTTGCAGGACAGGCGCCATTCGTTGCTCCTTACCGGCCTCTGCCGCCAACATCAGGGGTGTGTTGCCTTCGTTGTCGTCTTGGTTGACGTCAATCCAACCTGATTGGACGAGCGCCTTCATGGCATCCAACTTGCCAACGGCGCAGGCGAGGCTGAAGCCGGTCTGCAATTGCGTCGAATTTTCGTTTTATGCAATAAATATGTGTAAACTTGTAACGCTACGCTTTAATTAAGTCGTAGGCCAGGACTTTATTCTCAGTGACTACACTGCTTCATGTAGGAAAGGCGCAAGATCAAATACAAGTTTTTCATTCCAAAGCTACGTCTGCCGCCAGCCACAGTTGGCACGATGTGCTGCTTTTCCAACGTCTGCGGTTTCGCGATCGCAAGCAGTGTGTTCGCTATTACAAGAACGTCTGCGCTATTGATTGTGACTGAACAATGCTGCGAAAAGTATCAAATTAATTAAGTTTTACTATCAGGCGATCATTTTCTTCTTGGACGGCATCCGCAAAAAACACCGCTCCCGAAAAGGTGCGAGTTCCGCTCTGTCGTCATTTCCTGCTTCGGGTTTTAAAATCTAATCAAGAGTTATTCGTGCGTGACGTCGCCACAGAGGTTTTACGTTTGCAGATGCTGATGACTTATTTATAGCGAAAATACACGCAAGGTTCGAAAGTAGTTCCTGAAAGCAAGCCGAAGCTAACCCCGATCTTAGTAACATTTTCCAGGAATACCTGTGAAGCGTGAAAACTATTACAGCGCTCGTCGTTCGTATAGATTCTTATCATGGACTGGCAAAATGTTACGCTTGGCACTTCTACATTTGGTTTTTGTCCATTTATATATTTTTATACTCTTCGCTCCCCGGGTTGCATCTCGTCACGAGTGGCTAGCAATTGACAGTGTAGAGCATGTTTGTCATGGACGATTGATGAAAAATTCATTGTTTCTAGTTGCTTTCGTCGCCACCCAATGTGAAGCACAGCGCAAGCCTTTCGCAGCGTCTCAGCCCCGAAGGCGATGCACACCGGGATTGCGGTCGGCCCGGTCATTTGCAGTCCGCAAATTGCTGGCGATCTTGCCTCGACATTGTTTGGTGACGCATGCCGGTTATGTTTGGTCGGTGAGACCAAAACGCGCATTAATTTTTTAACGCCAGCACTCATCTCAGGCGGCGAAAGCTGAAAGCGCTTCTCGGTGTCGGATCAATGTCAAGGCCGTGTCATTGATTGCAAAAGGTCATCAGCGCTTTGCTGTGTTTACGTCGAACATGCTTGCACCCTCGAGAACCTTCGAAATCTTTTTTCGCGAGGAACTACAGCATACTACGGTATACGTGCTGCTCGTCTTCCAACCTGTCCGTTCCTGTCCCTGCAGTTCAGAAGGTCGGGCGTTGCGAATCGGAGGATCTCTTCCAGTTTCGCGCCGTTGCCTCCTCTGTCAGCAAAAGCAAGCGATTAACGGTGCGATATGAGCGCTTTCAAACATGAACAATCATCTGCGACTGCTAATTCAGAAAAGGCTTTTGAAGATTTTCAGAAATTGCTCCTGCCAAGCTTTTTGCGCGCTCTTTTATTTACCGTTTTAACGTCGTTGAAGTTCAGGCAGAAATGAAAGTTTTCACACCGTTTATGTCGAAAGCGATGGCCTTTCTTTGTATCAGGCCCGTAGCCACGGGGTACATTCGGGAGCAATGCCCCCCAAAATTGATTTTGTGGCCCCCAAATTTTGTTGTTCTCAGAACAATTTTATTGAAACAAATGACAAAGTCAAAACTCATTCGTCCCTATTTCGTCCCCCCTCCTCGCAAGCACGACAACCCGGATACGGGCCTGCACTGTATCGTAAGCGGCATGGTCACGGTGGAGTGGCTTTATTTTCATTATTTTGTGCAAAACGGGCAATGAAAGATCCGTTTTGTATCAACTGTCTGGTAGTTGGAACGCGAACTTCGTAGACGTGAGAAGAACTGATTTTGTGGAAATCTCAGATTCCTTCAAACAGCTTTATAACTCCCGGCCACGGCGACATGTGATTTTTCCTGACAACGTATTAGCTGTTCTCAACACAGCGACTTATTTGTTTCAGGGTATAGGTTTTGTGGTCGTTCGCATAAATTCGCAAGTTCATCGCTGGGGAGGTCGGTCTGCAGTAATTCACTGTTACAGTCGCAGCTCAGGCTTTGCCTCCATGCTCTTGTCAGATGGTGTCAGAACGTCACAGCGCACACATCACAGTGCTCTGTGGCGTCACAGTGCACACGTTCTGTGGCAAGTTCGAACAAGAAATACGGAAGACAGTGGCAGCAGCGATTGGAGTTTCGACGTATTATCGATAGTTCGATGTCAAAAGAGATTTGACAAATCTAACTCCACATTGACAGTATTGACAGATCTACTGCATAGTCCGATGTCGAAACATTTGACAAACCCAGCACGACACCAACAGCAAAGCATCAGACAAAGACTTCTTCCCGCCGCGAAATGATGTCTGTAGACATCGATCAACTGTCGGGGTTTGCGACGCGAACGAAGCAGGACTTTGCAACGAATGGAGCTTATCATGTGTTTCGTCAGCATTGTGTTTAGCACTGTGCTCTTGCAGCTGGCTTGCTTGTTTCGCAGCGGGTTCAGCTTGGCCGTTGCTCCTGTGTCTTCAGAGGTGTTTTGTTTGGGCCACGGATTTTTCAATCTTAGTGGGGTCTCGTTTTCGGTTTTCACTCGCACCAAGGTCCGGAGTAATCCGCTTAACTTGCATCTGTTTTTTTTTCGCTGAAACATTTCGGTCATTTGTCCCGTGATAGTATTAAAACTCGCCGAAACAGTAATCACTAGCTAACCTTTTCGGGAATTATGACCAAATTGACTCATTTTCTTCGGTCATTTAAAAAAAAATCGGTCCATCACCAACAAAAAAACAGACTTGCACATGCGTGATGAATGATAGTCCAATCACCACTTGTGCAACGAGGCAGTTCTGACTGAAGAATTTGTTCGCTGATTTATTTGCACTGAGATGTTCGTGCGTCGGTCCACTGCCGTTTAGGCTGTTCCGGCAGTAATGTGGTAATTAGTTGCTTGTGTTACGGTTCATACCAAACATATGCTTTCTCAGCCTGCATTGCTTTTCGAAAAGTGAACTTGGTAAATATCACTTGTGCGCAAGGACGAGTCTGATCAACAACGAATAGCTCGTAAGAAATGAAAGTTCACTTCTCAAGTAAATGTAGGTAAATGGACAAAGAAGTGTTTTATCTACGTCGGAATATAAATGTGCTGTAATGCCAACAAACCAACTGGACTTTTCAAACTTTTCTGCAAGGCAAAGTCAAAATACCGGGAAAACTGCTGTTCAATTTTAGCTTTTCACGCCGCTACACTCCAGTGTACTAAAATGTATCCCAGCCCAGTATTCGAAGCTTTCACCAAGCACATCCGTCACAATGGACTGGGGCAATACCATGTGTTAATAAAATCTCGTATTTGTTTTGCTCCACACGGCGTAGGGGACGATAAGGATATGTTGAGAGTGATAAGGGGACGATGGCACAAAAGGTTTAAGAAAGACTGGTCTACACTATGATGCAAAATCATCATCGTAAGCGAAATCTATATATATATTTCGACCCGTATACAACACACATTCAATTACCTTGTGAGCGTGTGCCCGATGGCGTTACACAATTTTTTCTTATTATCGAAAGTGTTCAGCAACATGTTGCCCACCTGCAAGCGTTCAGAAATGCTTCTCCGTCGTGCTCTGCTTTCGAATCATCGACCTGAAAGTCGTCGACGTCCTCGATATAAGTCATGCTGGCACTGCAATCTTCATCAAGTGGAAAAACGTCGTTGAAACCAGTATTGTCGGTTAACGACATGTCTGGCTTGCAAAAGCAGCCTCGATTTACTTTTTCTGGCTGCAGTCCTTTTTTCTAATACTGGCCTTTGCACTGATAAATATCTGCCCTGAAAGTTAAAACATTTTAATTTATACCAGCCACAGCAACTTCCCTCTTTGATGCGTCAAACAAGTTTTTCGTTTTTCTTTGTTATCCGTTACGATTTTAGCCGCGGCAGATAGAAATGAGGTAATTTGAAGTCCTTCGTTCATTCGTAATCGTACGAAGCTCATTCAGGCCCGTAGCCACGGGAGGCATTCAGGGGCAGTGGCCCCAAACTTTGTTATGCCCAAATTTTTTTTTAAACATATAATGAAAACAAAAATTTTTCCCCCTTGTAAAAATTCATTCCCTCCCAAACCTTCAAAGCTGTCTCCGCCCTGAGCCCCACGAACCCTGCAAACAGCTGATCTGCGTGCATTTTGCGTCATTTGGCACCAAACCATGCCCACCACTTTTCTACACAAGCAGCATTTGGAACTTGTCGTTGGCGTTCACCTGTACACCGGCGACGGTTGCGCCCGTTATCCTAGCATACCTTAATGAATGGAATCTGTGTGCTTGAGACGGGCAAAAGCAGGTAAACCAGAAACAAATATAACTACTGCAAATCAGCAAATCGACCCGACAAGACATAATCCTAGACTAG
>Ga0210059_1005782_pt1 | contig 19854 bp, 9 predicted proteins | sample Ectturendosymbi2_FD_188042 | JGI IMG/M metagenome (GOLD analysis project Ga0210059, IMG submission 188042) | Ecteinascidia turbinata endosymbiont from Florida, USA - Sample 2 (SPAdes) (version 2) | ecosystem: Host-associated > Tunicates > Ascidians > Unclassified | place: Key West, Florida... | reverse complement strand
AAATGGCACTGACACGACACACAAAATTCAATGAAAGTCGGTCTTGCAGCTTGCGAAGTTGTACAACACCCAGTGTGAATAAAAAAACATATCTCATTTATGAAGAATGCTGCCGCTGAATTTCACCAATCTGTTGTGAAAACGAAGTTTTAACCCTATTTGACGCGCCTCTCTCATAAGAGGATCAACATTCTTGATTGAGTTTGTCTTTTCATTTTATTTCGACAAGAGCAGAAAATCCTTACAAAGGTCGGTTCTTGGCATGCGAACAAAAGCAGAAATCGCTTTTTGACTGGACTTTCGATGTTCAGGAATGCTGATAAGTGATATGCAAAAATCGGCCAAGACAGCGACTTTTGCGTCGAAAAATCGTTTTTTTTTGCACTTTTACAGAACTTGATTTTAGTACATGGCAAGGGTGCACAGGTTATCGAGCAAATTTAAAAGTGTGTACCTATACAAAAAAGGTTGACAACCACTGGTCTAGTAGTCAAACGCCGATATTGTACATTTTTATTAAAAGATGTTGTGCTTGTTCTAACTAAAATTACCTACTGCAACGTATGCACAACAAACAATACTGAGAAACAGGCCCGTAACTACGGGAGTGGAGGGGGCTTCGCCCTCCTTAGAAAATTTTTCGCCCCCTGGAAGAATATGTTGGACATCATTTGATACCATTAGGCATAGTTTAAAAAATTTGGGCCCCTCCCAGAAAACTCTTCGCCTACCCTAGTGTCCCAAGCTGTTTACAGGCCAGCTGAGAAAGCTCGCGGGCCTTAAAAATTCTATCTGTGGGCCACATGTGGCCCGCGGGCCTGTATTTGGGCTGCACTGACTTAATCAAACTGCGCTTACGCAGTCTTCTTTTTACACACTGCGTGGCTTGTGAAGTATGTAAGCTTAAGGAAATATACATAAGGTTTATTTCTGACTTCTGAGTGAGCAAATGCAAAGTTGTATTTGCTCTGGCGAGTTTGCATAATTTATCCGCGTAATGTTTTAAATCTGAGTGGTGTTCTAACTTTAGTAGGTTGTCCGATAGTGGTTGTCAACTTACAGGTCTACTTCTCATTACTTGAAATAGTTTTGCGAGAGTGTTTAACTTACGTGTTTTTTCACCGCTACTGATGTTCTGGTCGTTGATTATTCTGAAATTATGGCTTATTTGTAGAAAGTGCTCGAAAAATGGATATTAAGAAGTTTATGAAAAGAAAATGCATTTCTGATAGCCAAAGTATAGAAAACATTTCAGACTAAATTTTGAGTAGTGAGGTTCAACCCGCACAGACCAATGTGACTGTGAACACCGCAAACGCAGTTGTGGATAGTTCAAGTCCAGTTCAGACGCAGTTGTCTGCACTTCACCATAACAATGATATTGGGCGATACCCCAATTCAGCAAAAGCTGTACCGGAAGACAAAGTAGGCTGCAACCTTTCCGCCAACTCGAATACAACTCCACCTGAATAGGATTTCAAAAAATGCGAATGGAGCGTGCTTTCATGGGATTTTCTTTGCAGTGTAGAAAGGGTAAAGCGTTTTGTAAAGGTCCATTTGCATTGCATCGTTTGCAACCAGAAAAAAGATAAGCGAAATTTTGACGTTGCCCCACCCTGGAAAAAATTCTGCGGACGCACATGCTGGTGGAATATATCGTCACGCCAAACCTGACCCTAAGGGAGGGTTAACACATTAGTTAAGCAAATGTTCACCTTTTTAAACTCCTCCCCTACCTGTAAGCACAAAGCAACCCACCCGTAATTACATTATGTTCGCATATTTCGCCTCTACTTGACTTTGAATCTCATCACACCTTTAAAGCAAAACATCAACATTATAGCGCTTTGTTAAACCCAGGGCTGTGGAGCTGGATCCAAAAACTGAGATGCATAGAGCCGGAGCCTAAAATTTGAGTTCCTGCTCCATAGTCCTGATTAAACCACTGTACTGTGATGTTACTCGACCACAAACAAAACCAGCCCAGCCAAAATATTAGGAGGAATTGATTACGTAACATCTCAGCAACCCCTCCCCATAAACAACCACAAGCATTTGAAAATCACCCAGTGCCAGACTAACAATAATAGCAATTGCTACGGGCCTCGCGGTTATTTATGTTAAATTTGTATTTCATTATATGCAAGGATGGATATTAGAATTTAGGTGCCCCGAAGCAAACTCTTTGAAAGGGTGCAGTGTATATCTTACACATGCTAAACCGAAAGTTTATTCGCTGAAAACAAGCTAAACTTTTCATTGTCTGGGAATTTGCTTCTGCGGTAAAGTTCATTTCACGTTGTACATCATTTGAAGTCATTTGGTTTTAAATTGTTTTTCATCTTCGTGGGCAAATGTGGGGCGATTTTGTGATTTACGAGATTGGGGGCGATTTCAGTTTCCAGGGGGCGATTTCTGCAGGTTAAACCGTACTAAAATTTTGAATTGATTCCAAAAAAACAATGTTTGATACTTTGGAATGGAAGCAGTTGATGCACTTTCGACTCTATGGTTCGTAACAGTGGTTATAAAACACATCGGACTGGTCACGTAACAATCAAACTAACATCGTTCAGTGTAACGCTTCACTGCACCAACTATTCCAAGACCACTGAGATTGTCACTGGTTGAGAGTCAAGCATTGCGGTTCTTACGAAAATTATGAATGTGCAGGTATTTTGTTGATGTTCAAAATAAAATAAAAGGAGTAGAGAAACTGTTGCACTGAGTAGTGTGTTAGGTTGGTTAACCCAATCGTTGCATGATCAATGTCACAAAAAGGATATCAAGCAAAAATATTTGCCAACCTGTAGAGCTATACTTCAGCACGCGAAGTTTTGGACGATTCTCGTATGGTATGGATTAATTAGTTTTATTATGCTGATATTGGTTGAAAGCGACCAACACTGATGTAGCTATCGGAACAGTGCCTTACCAGCCCAACTGTGGACACCCCAAAATGCTTACAGAGGCCCCCTCACGATGTATTCTAAACAAAAACTGACGTTATGGCACATCCCAAGGCCGAATGGCCTTCGCAACAAAATATCCGAATTTTTATTTTTTCATATTTCATTATTTTTTACTTGCATTTGCGGACATAATTTCGGCAGAGCCGTTGACAGAGAGTCTTCAATAGGGCTTCGTGTTTGTGTAGGGGGCTAGGCATTCTGAAAATTTACATTCAATTCACAACACAGCATATGCAAATTGTGCGATTCAATGATAAAATTATCAAATATTTTCCCGCACGTAACCATAAAAGGTTGGTATAGTTTGCAAATAAGAATTTTTTAACGAGCTTAACAAAATGAATTAGATCTTAATCATTGGCAATTAATTTAGGCGATTATTTAGGGATGTTGTAATGAAATGCAAAAGTTAACAAAATTTGCAGGAAATCAGAATCATGCCTATCGTTCAGTTATGAAAACACTATTACCGAAGGAACAAACCTGCGACCGGTCAAAGCAGTGCACCGCCATGAACGTTTCCTTTCATCATCATCAAAGGTAATCTGCCTTAAGGCAGGTCTCTCATGACATCCCTTCGCCATTCTTCTCTATGCTCAGCTCTAATTTCATTTGTGCATAAGTGCAGCGCTCTTCAACCGGTGTGCACGGTGAACCCTAGGGTGCACCAAAATATCCGTGGGGTGCACCGCTGCGAAAAGGTTCACAAGGGTGCATCGCTAACTTGTCTGTTGAAATGGAAATTATTCCTCGGTTTGTGTTGTTGGTTAATATGCAACAACAAAAAAGCATGCAACAACAAAAAAGCCATTAAATATTATTTCCTCTATTTTGCTGTGTGTTTTATGTAATTTTGTAGTGTAATAGTAGTCTCTTTTCAGGATGATTTTCATATCGCTTTTCACCTCGGTTTACCTTTTAAGTAAATACGGTGCATGAGTTCGTCAAAACATCTTTAAGGGTGCACCATACCAAAAAAGGTTGAAGAACACTGCATAAGTGCCATTCATGATATCATTTACCATTTTAATTATTTTCCTTCCTCTTGTTCGTTTTCCCTTCATTCTACCTTCCAGCACAGTGAGCAGCATATTCTCATGTCTCAGAATATGACCAATCCACCTCCATTTTCTTTTCGTTATTTCCGATAATAAACTCTTTTTCTTCTTTACAAGGACCTCCGCATTGGTTTTCTTATTCGTCCATTTCACCTTCACCAATCTTCTCCAGACCCACATTTCAAATGCCTCCAGCCTTGTGGCATCAGCCTTTTTTATGGTCCGAGTTTCTGATCCATACATGGCGACACTCCAAACCAATCTTTTTGGTTTGGAGTGTGGCCATGCATAGATCAGACTATCTTTTCTTTACCTGCAGTTTTAATCCTCCTACGAGTAGTTTTTATAGTTATTAAAAGCATTCTTTGCCATTCCTATCCTAACACGGATATGCTTTTCTGAGTATTCCTTTTCCACATGATGAAAGAATGCTTCCCAGATACTTAAATTCTTCCACTTGTTGCAGTATTTCTCCCCCCACAGTTATCTTCATAGTACTGGGTTGTCTTCCAGTCTTCATGACTTTTGTCTTGTTGATGTTTATTTTCATGCATATTTCTTTACTACTCTGTTTCTCCAAAATCTTTTATAAACCTTTTTGCGTGTTAGCAGTCATAGCTTGATCATCTGCATACCGGACAGATTGCACTAATTCGCCTCCATCACATATTCCTTCTTTTAAATCATCCAATGCTTCCTTCATTATGGCTTCCGCATAAATATTGAACAGTGTTGGTGAAATCAGACAACCTTGCCAGACTCCTCTTCAAACTTCACTAGGTTCAGTCAGTGGCTAGCTTATTTGCAGTAACTGGCGTTCAGAGGGACAGTTTGATGAGTTGACCGCTGCGCGTTTCGAAATGACGTTCATTTTTCTACGATGCGCCATTTTTCCCAAGTTCTCACCCTCTGTGTCGTACAACATCAGAAGGCTTAAATGAACTTAGTACAATTTTTGCCGACTATGAGCGACAAGACTGGACCCACCCCCAGTGCCGGATTAGAGGGTAGGCGGGCCCGGGGCAATTTTTACTGGAGGCCCCCTATGACGTAATTCATGACGTCATTGTTTGTGAAAGTTATGTTTTCGCTGCTTCGCAAGGTTCCCGTTTGATTTTTTCCGGTAATCGAGAATGTGCTTACTCAAATGCACATGCAGTTAGCTGCGAGAAATAAATGCTAGAGTTTTTGTTAAGAAGAAGTATTTTACAGGCTCAGTGGCGTGCAGAAGGGGGAGGGAGGGGGAGGTCGAACGGGGCGACGGCCCCGGGCATCCAAAGTCAGGGGGGCATCCAAAGAGTGAAATTACAAAAATTGAAATGCTGCAACTAGATGATTTTTCCTATTGTAAGTCTGCTGTCTGCTAATATATGCTGCATGGATTTGATTTTACGAAAATTGTTTTGTTGTCAATACTTATTTTTACGCATTCAAATGCCAGTGATTCTCAGCTGTTTCAATACCAGGGACTTATACTTTAAGTGTGCGGCGCATATCCAATCAAACTGATAGTGACGTGACAATTGTTCCAGATCGTGCGGTCAAAGGAAAATCACAAAAAAGGATTGAAAGATAATCAGGGTTGAAAAAAAGACGGGTTTTGAAAAATAACAATTCACATGGGTTTTTTGTTTTTTTTTAAATCCGTTTTTCTTCGTTTTTCTGAAAAGAAATAGCTTTTTGTTCTTTTTTCAGAAAAAAAAACACAAAAACCCTATTCTGAATTGTTTTTATTGCATCATGCAATATCACCATTTTGAGAATCACACAATGATAACTTGTTATACCTATTATGGCATTCAAATCCGAGGGTAAAGAAATGTACCCCATCTTTGTTTTCGCAAAGAGTTGTTGGTCAATTCACTCCAAAGTGGTAAAGTTTGGCAAGCATGCACACCAGGGCGGATTAAGGTTGTATGGGGCCCTTGGCTGAAACTTAGAAGGGGCCCTTTTTATATATATAAAACTGTCGTTAATAGGGAAAAAAAATGAACGAACTGAAGTACAGTGTTTGTATAATTGAAACAAAAAAACGAATCGACACCCTAATATGGACGTCACAATATGAACGAAACTCATTGATTTCAATTCTCCATTTCTTGCTGGAGACTTGAAACCACCTCAATAAATGTTCACAAAACACCGGTGGAATGTTTTGAATATACAGTGGCACCATGGGCGTCGGAAGGGGGGGCAGGGGGACCCAGGCCGCCCCTGGATTTTGAAATTTGACATTTCCCTATTACACTTTTAGCAAATAAAAGGTCATTTTCTTAGTTTCGAGTGGGTAACTGTTAATCGAGCACCGCGTAACACGACCACCATATTCTACCGGTATCCTTACCTTGAAAAATGGTAACCTGTCAGCAGCAATTTGCTTAGCTGCATCACGTTGTCCTGAAGCATCGTGGATACAGGGATGTAGGCGTGAGTGCAAGCGCAGTAAGTGCCAATGTGATGCAACAAACTCATAATGTAAACTTTTCTGGAATTTGTACAACCGACTTTTCCCGATGTGTGATTTTACAGTACAGCAACGATAGGCTATGGCAGCAGGTAAGATAAAGCTAAATAACTTTCAGTCAAGGAAAGAATTCTAGAAATGCAGTAATCGCGATAATACATGAAACCTCCAGGACTGCAAGTGTGACGGCGACCAACCCAGCCCGGCTAACACGACCAATTGAGTGACATGATGGCTGACGGAACCTTTTTCAAAGTGGGGGGAACAAGTGCACGTCAAAAAGTTATACAAAGTTTTTGTGGTTTGAATTGGCAACTGTGACGCCACAAGCATTGAAATATGACGTCATTAGCTATACACCATATGAAGGTGTAAATTACACTATTTTAGACAAAATTAAACCACTATGAAAACATCGGTGCACCACCTGAAATTCAAATAGGCTGTTACAGGGGCGACCCAGGTCAGCAGCGTCACTCAAGTTCATCATACGATTTATACTGACTGAATAAAACCGTTCGACCCTTGCGTCACGGAAATTTCCATTTGCTTTCATTCTGGTTGGCATTATTGCTGCTCTATGACGACGTTGGTTACGTAATAATAAATAAGAAGTTCTCATAATAACTTCTCAATTGTTGAGTAACGTACGTCACAGAGCAGTGTTAACGCCAGCCAGTTCTCTGCTTGCAATTCTCATTCATATCAGTCCGAGTTGCTGGACAATTTGTCGTTCGTTTGAAATTTTGCTCGAAAATGAGAACTGTCCATTGGATTGGACTTCAAGTCCAATGTTCTGTACAATTCCATTGCTTCAAAAAACGTTCAGTCCGATATAAATTATGTTTTAAAAATACTTCATTGCACAGAGCAGCTCTGGACCTGGCTCTGACGGATGAGCCCGAGTAATGCGCAATCGAACAAAGTCGATAGAACGCCTACTACGAACGATATTGTTTTGTTCAGGTCACCTGCAACATGAACGCGAAAGACCAGACATGGAATGAAAATATGTATGAACAGTGACAAAATCCAAAGAAAAGAGCCCGAACTAACAACTTAGTGAAGTGGGACCGTGGGTGGTGTCACAAATATACAAAGCAAGCAAGCTCACGTTATCCGATATAAATCGTAATCCAAGACTCGGGCTAAGGCCGAGGAGCCGTGTGCCGGAGCCGGAGAGTCGGCTGTTAAAAGCATCAAGAACATAGCTTAAAAAGCAGGCGAAACTGACATAGCATTGGTACCTGTCTTAAACACATTGAAAATCACAACTTTTGCGCATCTTGAACACAGAAGTAACATGACTGGATACTCATTCTACAACTGTGTTAGATACCGGAATGCAAAGACAGACAAGACAAAGCATAAGCAGCAACTAGCAAGTTGTCTGCTGTAAGGATGCCGATTGTGTTGCCAATGCAGAAATAAATATAGCTATTTAGTGTTGCCACAATTGAAATTGATCTGTCAAAGATTTCATTTTGCGTATAAGATTCAGCAAAATTTCATTATTTAGAATGGTGTTAAAATGCTTGAAATTTCATAAATTTTTTAATGGTGTGGCAGAAACTTTTCCCACACGCAAGCATGGGCGTCGGAAGGGGAGCAGGAATTTGAAAAGTTCAACAAAAAAGGCTGTTATCTTAGTTTCGAGTGACAAAAAAACAAATTCACCACTTTTGGTCACCCCCCAGAGAAACTTTTGGAAAATTCCACTTGTGCCCGCCCCTCCCTGGAAAAAATCTTTCCGACGCCCATGCAAAAAAACATGTGAAGCTGCACCATTTTTTTCAAAAATGTGTTGCATTACACCATCTGGCAACACTGTTGAACAACACCAATGCGGTAAGCAAGCAAAAGTAGGGCGACAGACTCTTCACGGTGCATTCTACCGAACATTATGAAATCCTGCCAAATTCACTGCCAAATTACAAACAACGTATTACAAATAACATTGACAAAAAGCTGCCAAAATTCTGCAATATTTTTTTCGTTAAACAATTTACTTTAACAATGGACCCAAAACTAATTGTGTAACTTAAACTTATTTAGGCAAAATTCGAAATTCAAAAGTGGGGCGGCCAGTCCCCCCACAGAAATAAAAGTGGGGGGCTAGGCCCATGCGACCGCCCCGGTTCCGCCACCTATGAGTGCCGTCCAGTGTGTGGTCGTGCTAGCGGAGTTCCACTGTATATATATATATCCAAATGACATTTTTGTGGTAGATAAAATTTCCTTTATAAAATATTTTCAGAAAAATCAGCTTTCCATACTACACTCCCGACCAAAATAGCATTAACCTAACCTTAAAACTGACCTAACCAAAATTTAACCTAACCTTACTCACCATAATAGCCCAGTTTGATGTTTCCTAAATTGATATGGTAAAAATTATAATTGCGCTCATGACAATTCAGTATTTCATTTTTATGTTCACAATTCATAACTTACTTTGGGGCTGTCTGCAGGACTGATGTTCAAATAACGTCGATACCGCATGCGTATCGGAAACCAATTTAAGACAAGCAGATGGAATACCTTAATTTTTTAGACCTTGGAGTACTAACTTGCTAGTGAGTGTCAGTCAGACCACACGCCAAAGAATCAATTACTTTTATGTCAACGAAGCAATTTCAATGAGTGAGCACAGAACGATTACTTATTAATCCAGTCGGCGTTGGTATCTTTTACAGCGTATTGTTTATTGTTCAAATACTACACTTTTTTACCGACTTATGGATTGGGGGCCCCCTAAATGTCGGGGGGCCCTGGATGTAGCCCAGTCAGTACCCCCTTAATCCGCCACTGATGCACACAACAAATAGAGAAAAGCCACTCCCACACAAACTCTGCCGTTTCACGTCAAGTTTATGTAGCCTACGTGCCGTGCTAGTTCAGCATCTATATAGTGCATTTTTTCAACAGATGGTTTGGTATGGTCCAACATCAGAAACAGTTTGGACGCAGAGAATGCAGAAAAATTGGTAAAAATATACAGATTTACAGAGCTGAAGAAGATAACCAGTAGAACTTACTCAAACTGTTGGCATTTTTCTTCTCTTTTTTTCAAGTCCTTCAAATTTCTTTGCTGTTTGTTTTGTTTCCTTAAAAAAATTACAGCTACAGTACAAGTGTGCTGCTTATTTTACTTTTAACTTCATAGTACATTTTTAAAAGGACAAGAAAAGAGTAGAATTTATGGTGGGTTTTGTTGGTTTATATTAAGTGGGCTTTTTTAAAAATACCCGGGTGTTCTTTTTGGTTGGGCCCAATTACATCAACACTGAAAATAATTATGGACCTTTAATTGATTTTCTGAGTCAAATTTCAAAACTTTTCTGTTTCAACGTGCTTGGTTTAGCTGATTGTATCGCTGGTTTCCCGTTTTGTTTTTTGTGCTAATATCCTCGCACACCTGTGCTTGCAATACGTGCTTCGTTTCGAGCTTCGTCATTAATTGGCAGTTCAGGCGGATTGATCATAACGACACACAAAAGCCCGTATTTGTTCTGTTCCCCAGTAGTTGTACATAAGCAGCCACATAAAAAAACGAAAAGTTTCTTGCATACTATATGCGCATTCTCAATTACAGTGTAGTTTACAAATTTTAAACTCAACCCTGGGAGTCCCCATCCCCGCTGCATACATTTCGATCGACTGCTGTTCGTCGAGACATTCGCGCAGCCATGTGTTTTTGCAGTTGTGAACTGCGTTCACGTAGCACTGAATGCGTTCTACTCCCCTGTTTTAACGCGTTGCCGGATATTTTGAAGGTATGAATTGTTCTGTCTCGGGAGACCGCTGATAATTTATGTTCATTACAGCGACACATTGTAGCCTACAACGAGGAAAGATAGTGCGTGTAGAATAATATGCACAGGGACGCCGGAGAATGGAGGCATGGCGGGAGCATTGCCCCTTCTGCCCTTTCATAAGGGGTGCAATGGGGGCGGAGGTTCTTTTTCGCAACAGTATCATAGGTAATTTCATGGTTTGCCAAGATCTACTTGAAATAAATTTGTTGCAGCTATTCCGGCATTCAGAAAATTCAGAATGATTTTCTATAATTTCTGTTATTATTTTTAAGGTCAACAATGTTGGTGAACAGAAAAAACATAAACGGTAACGATTTTTTTGTTTTTTTATAAGTTTCCATTGCCCTCAACATTTTTACTGCACCCCCTGCCCTACTGCTGCTCCGGCGTCCCTGAATATGCATGTTGTGTCAATAAACATCGCGAAAACATTGGTTTGCAAACTTGAATATGACGTCATATTGTGACGTCACAAACAGCGTATAGCCAGTAACAATGACCACCATAGGCCTACGCCACTGTTCAATACTAGAATTTGGTAGGGGGCATCCAATCAAGCAGTCGCCCCGGGCATCACTAGCCACTGCACGCCACTGCACAGGTTAGAGCAGTGCTTCCCAATCTTTTTTTGGCTAGTGCCTCCTTTTCTGACAAACAAATTTCTATCGCCCCCCTACCATGCCTAGCACACATATCAACACAATTTTTTCGTATTGTATGTTTGGGAATTGGGATATTTGAAAATGATTAAAACAAGAATGAGCGCAAAGATGCATTTCACTATAAAACTTAATTTAGTAAATCAAATCATTTCGGAATTAAATCATTTCGCAGTCGGAAACTGTTAGAGTTAATGATCTGGAAACTGTTAGAGTTCATGAAGGGCTCCATTTCGTTTGGACAGCATTAAACTTGGACAAGAAGGTGAAGATTGCTAATTTGGCTTTAATGAGGTTAACACCATTCCCCTGCAATTGCAAATTAACTTCATTGAATTTCGTGAAAATATCTGTGGACTGTGACAGCCACTAGCGTATGGAGGGGGGCACTGTGCCATGCCCCCCTCAGACCCTAAAAATAAAAAAATGTATAAACAATAGTCGGCAGTGGCGTAACTAAGGGGGAGCAAGGACCTCAATTTAAAATAAACTGACTTTGTTTTCTGGTCACTGATATACGCACTGCGCAAAATTTTTTATGACTACTGTACGTTTCCGCTTCTTCTTTTTCATTTTACGATTTTATTCTTTCACTGACAAAATTGTTTCACACGTGGCTGTTAAGTAACTTAACACAGGTAACAATGAACACCAGAAAAAAGCTTCGGCTGGCGTGAGATTTGAGCCCACAAACTTCAATAAGCGTCTTCTATAAGCGATACATGTCTAACACTTACAACATTCAAGCACGCATATAAGTTTGTTTCATGAGCCTCTGACAACAAAAGTTCAATTTTCTGTTTCACCGGCTAATAAGTCTCGTAAAAGCATTATACTAAAACTTGCTTCCAGAATGCATAAAAATGCGTATTTTTAGGTGTAATTTTGCAAAATTTTCCCGGGGGCATGTCCCTGGACCACCCTAGAATGGTCGTGTCTTCGGCACTTCTCCTAAAGTTGATTTGCGACGTCACACGATTGTGACGAAACTTTGCCCCCCCTCGGAGATTTTCTGCATACGCCGCTGGTGACAGCCACGATACTGTATTTATGACACCCTTTGGGAATCACCTTCTGTGTGCAGCAACAGGCGTACAAACTCTCTTCAGGCGTACAAACTCTCTTCTGTCTTCAGTGCAGTTGCAAAAAGTGTCTGTAACCTTGTGACTCCACCGGCTTCAATGCCTTGTACTACGTTCTGGTTTGTCTGTTTTTATCAACCTGCGTTCTGCAGAGTGGGTGTGTTCATACTATGGACTTCGTGTCTGCTCGTAAACAAATGAATTAAATTAAATCTTCATCATTATCCCAGTGCACAACATTGCCTAAACTTAGCAGAACACTTCTAAACCCTTTGGTGTCCTTTGATCAATCAATTCATTAATACTCTGTCACATTTTAAGTAAATTTTGAGTTCGGAGCAGTGCAGGATTGAATTTAATCTGCGTATTTTAAAAGTTTTTGAACTTAGCCGTGACACTTGCAGTCGTCCACTGGCTCGACCATCTCTCTCTCCCTGGATTTCCTTGGCGCTGCTCAAGCTAAAGTGCGTTCTGAAACACACTTCTGTTTTCAAGAATCTTTTCGATTCCCTTTAGGTGACTTATTCTTGTTGGCACCTGACACTATCTGTAAAAAATATAAATTGCCTTTCTACTTTCGAATTGAACTCGTACAAGGTTATGATTATATTTGTGATCATTAAAACACTCCATCCAAAATTAGCTCACGCTTTTGGTTACAGGCTGAGTTTAAGAGCAAGCGTGCATTCTCAAACCTGACCGGTGATAGTCTCTGTAACGAAACGGGCATTGTTAAGTAGCAGTTTACCAGTGCCAAGAAGTACACCTGACGAAAATTCCAATCATAATCATTTAATTATAGAGGAGAACAGTTTCACTGTGCAGCTTACCTTTAGTGATGGAAACTGCAGTTCATCAATTTATCTTCTAGCATTTCACCTCTGTTTTGTTTCCAAAACTCTAAGTTTTTGTTTACAAATTACATGCACACATGTTTATTGATTATACTGTTTTTATGACATTTGGTCACTCAAAGTTAATAAGACAACAGAAATGTAATTATTAACTGGGTCTCCTATCGCCCCCCAACCGCCCATTTCTGCTTCAACGCCCCCAGGGGGGCGGTACCGCCCACTTTGGGAACCACTGGGCTAGAGAATGACACGGCAAGAAACAACATTCACCCGAACAATAAACAGAAACCAGAGAGTACAAACAAAAACAACGGAAAGAGAACATGTCAATATGACCAGCCAGGCTGTGTGTGAAAGTTGTTTCCAAGCTAATGTCTTGATTTTCACCTTCATTTTCAGGTGCTCTGGTTAACGCCACTGCATAAACGTTGCTGCTTGAAAGTTTTGCTAGAAAAAACGATTCACTCGCGGCGTTTTAGCTAATACTGCCAGATCCTTGCGCTTTGTCTAAGAAGATTTGCGCTTTTCATGGCTCCTGATGGCATTACAGATTTCGGCGTCGCTCAAGCCAAACACCGCAATCTCATTTTCTGCTCTTTCGTTCTAGTGGTTCCCAAACTTTTTCTGTCCACGTACTATTTGTGAGTCGCGTACTGCCACCACGTACCAAGGACGTACGCAAGGGGTTGGGGTTCGGGTTGGGGTTGACCCCCCCCTTGAGCTTGATATTTTACAAAAACTTTATTACCTTCGCGCATAGGAGATTAATTGTTTTCGCATACTTATTGCTGGTTAATTTGGCGATTTAATGCAAATACCACGAAATAAAGTTTCATGCAAATTTCAAGGAACATGGTAAATGGGCCAAAAAGTAATAATTAGGTTTTGGTGGAAATCTGGGCTGTCGTCTGCATCCAGAAACCATCTCACCACTTTTTGCAAACCTTTCGTCCACTACGCATGTTCAAGATTGTGTTCCGCGATAGTTCACTTTATCCAAAACAACTGTCTTTATTTTTTCTGCTAAGGCTGATCAGCGCAAGCGCTGACTGCATTGACTACATTAGCAATTTCTGTAGCATGATAGAATTGTTGCGCGAACTCAAAAACAGCAGTTTTTACCATGGAAGCATTCAAGCAGTCGTAATGTCTGAACTTGGAAAAAGGAAAACTAAAAGTTTGTTGGACTTCTATACATAACAAAAATTGAAAGTTTTCTTGCGTACTTTATGCGCACTCTCAATTCTTGTGTAGTTCAGCAAGATTCATCTTGCAAACCGGAGTGTACGCCAGCGAGCCCAGCCGTACACTTCCTATGCTCAACTGCTCGTATTTGACAAGACATCAGCGCAGCCTGACTTTTCCGTTCTAAATTGCTCTGACGCAGTGATGAGTGTGTTTTACTCCCCTGTTTTAACACGCAGCCTGATATTTTTGCAGTCATAAACTGCTGTGTCGTAGCGTTGAGTTTATTTTCCTCCGATATCGCAACTTGGAGCGCTGATAGTTTATATTCAGTGCAATGACACACAAAATAAGATGAGTGCGTGTAGAAGAATATGCCTAATATGTCAACAAACTTCGCCAAAACATCAGTTTGGAAAGTAGAATATGACGTCAAATTGTGATGTCACAAAGAGCGCACACCAAATAGAAATGACCACCATATGCCACTGAATGAAACCCCCCATAAAAATTTTCTGCGTACGCTACTGCCACGTACCACCTTGTTCCAGGAAAACTAAATCTGCCAAATATCATTACATCAAAAACTTGGAAAAACAGAATTGACACAAATACAACATGAACAAAATGGCTGTGAGAAATTATAATGGCCATTTTTACAAATCAACAAGGGAAGTATGCCACATAAAAATTCAGGAATATGTTAACAGAACCCTACAAGTAAAAACTATGGCTGTGAATACATATTTTTGTGAAGAAAAACAGGAAGTAGGCCTATTCGCGTCCCCCGTTGAAGCCCTTCGCGTACCACAAGTGGTACGCGTACCACAGTTTGGGAACCACTGTATTACACGAATCGACTGATTAAAACCTTTTCTGAAGAAACACGGAATAACCTGTAGTGTAAATGGCTTGAATAACTTCATATGTTTATGATGTAACACACCGATAGTAACCATCGGAAGAAAAGTGCGTTTCCACCGCATGTTACCTTTATGACGAAATAAAAGCGCAGTTCGGCTGCGGCTACACGGAGACACCCCCAGAAGTTCGGGATCATTGATATCAGTGTTACCACTTCTGATATATTATCACAACATCGGATGTGATGTCTCAGACACATTTCTGATGTCTGATGTTTTGCCGACAAATCTGATGTTGACTGACTGGGTTTTGTTTTTGTTTTCCACATTTCCTCTCATTTTAGGACGAAAATAAGTCATATCTCACGCTAATGTGTGTTTGGTTATCGTTTCAAACTAACGAAGCTCTCTTCGCTGCGTTGAGACCAACATTTTACGTAAATTATAAACGACTCCTCCATTTAATGGCGATATTTCGCTCTGTTTCGGATTCAAAGAGGATAATCGCACATTGTTAGTTTTGTTAATAGAAGTATTTAGCTTATATGAAACTGTAGCGTAAAAGTTTTGATGTTATCTGATGTTGAAAAAGGCAGCAATCTGATGCTAATGAGACTGACCCCAGTGGCAACACTGATTGATACTAAACAGCAGTCAGCAACCACTAGCTTTAGCACGCATATAGTAACGTTTTCGTGACATTTGTGCAATAGGCGTGATGCACGAGTATAGAGAGCCATACCCATGCTGAAAGAACGTGAAAGTTATTAGCAAAATCAAATATATTTGCATTGAACAAAAACGAAAATACTTACAGGCTATTCAGTAGCGATTACTAAAACTAGCAGACAGTCAAACTTGTAGAGAAATCAAAACAAATTTTATAACGCGTTTTTAATAATTAATATGCTGTTTTCTTATCATGGCAAACATTTTCTGAAATAATCTTTCACGTCGTTCTCAAAAACCTCTGCGCCAATTTTTTATCGTGAAATTGAAAGAACATAATGAATATCATTCCAGTGTGTAGTTGACAGTGGTGTAACGGACGGGGGCCAGAGGGTCGAATCCACCCCCTTGTCAAGCTAAATGTGAAAACGGGGCCCCCATTAAGCTTATATTTCGGTTTTAGCATTCTTTTGGTTTTCAGTAAGTCGTTGTGTTTTACGTTTTTCGTAGTATTTTCTGGTGATTCAGGGTTTTTGTATAGCTATCCATATCCGGATTTACCATCATTTCTCAAGTTTTTTTTCTGAGTATTGGTTAGTGGGCACCCTAACTAAAGTGGCCAATGGGCCCCTTTCAGCTAAGTTTTCCCCTGACTCAAGCCTCTAGCTAGGCCAGTGATAGTTGATATTCTAAGACGTGCATAAAATTGACAAACTGCTCCATGGGCGTGTCTGCAGTCGAAGTTTCATGTATATGTGCATACACTGTAAAACAAACACTTCGTATATAATAACTATTCAATGACTAATCAGATCATTTTTTTTGAAAAAAGAACATCCGACAAAAATGACATCTTGAAAAAAAATTTCAAGGTTAAGATTTTCACAATAGACCCTAAGTCAGTAAAACAACACGAAAAATGATTTTTAAGTGCACCTAAAGAAGCGGTAGCGATAGATCGCCACTATTTTTATACAGTAGCGGTAGCGCTGTTATTAAATTTAATCATAGCGGGAGCGCCGCTATTAGTAAAGTAGCGGTTGCGTTGCACATCTCTGCCACTGCATCTTGTGTTTTGATTAATTGTTCATTTTAGTCTTGAGTTTGCTTGCTTTGTCTGCTTTTGCTTTAGCCCTTCAACATTTCACCCATAAGCATTACTTGCAGATTTCAGGACTGAGGATCGTAGTGTTACGTAAAATCGATATCCTATTTTAAAAGTTTGCTGGCAAATTCGACTGTGTTGCCGTTCTGGAGACTAGTTACTTGAAAGCTGAATGGCGTAGGTTTTGGTTTGCGGAACCAGTCAAATATCTTGGAGTATTACTTCATGCCTCACTAAAGGATGACAATAACATTCAGAGACAAGCGAAAAACACTTTATTGTGCTGCAAATAAACTCAAAGGCACCGCTGCACAGAGCTTTACTGCAGTTAAAAACACCCTGTTTCTTGTGCATTGTATGTCAATGTACGCCTGCCAACTCTGGTGCAAGTACACGCAGTCTTAAATTAAGCCCAGGCGCGTAGCCATGGGGGGAAATTGCCCCCCAATTCCGAAAGTATCATTAACAATTTTCAAATTAATCAAGCTTTTGATGCGTAAGCCAAAGATATACGTCAGTGAAAATCAACGAAAAACCTATGCTACTTCAACTTTTAGTCGAACCTGATCAAAGCAGTGTGGTTTACCAATTGCCCACGATTAATGAAACAGTGTGTATAGTGGCTTAAATGCTGGATAATTCATGCCATCGCTGATTTTTACCTGAGGTTTAAGCGCCGTGTGGATCTTGGTGATAATGAAATACTGTATAAACTTGTATATATGCGCTTGTAATCACTAACCGAAAGCAAAACAAGGAGTAACGGTTTTCGCAGCTGTTTCTGGCTCACCAGCTTGCTATATCCCACCTAATGGTAATGTCAACTTCATTTCAAGACCATCGCAAAAATTCCTCTCTGGTACAGTGATAACTCTGGCATGTTACCAGTATTGTATATTTTGCCGTTGACTGCAGCATCAGCCGTAGCTTTTGAAAACAAACATCGTAGATTTTTTTGTGCAATTTTGCAACTAACTGCGTGAATATGGCGGTGATATACATTTTGTGTGCCTTGAAGCTCAAGCCTTGACTAAGAAACAATTTCGTTTCAAAGTCTTTTTATTCCTCATCTGCAGGTAGGTCATAGACACTGTTTAGAAACAATAGCATTTATTCTAAGCAGGCGCGTAACCAGGGAGAAGCCCACCTGCAAATTTTGTCTTCCTCCTGGAAAAATGTGTTGGACATAGTTTGAAACTATTAGACATAGTTAAAAAAAATTTGGGCCTCTCTCAAAAAACTCTTTGCCCCACCTGGTGTCCCAAGCTGGTTACGAGCCTAATTCTAGGTATTTAGTTGTGATGCCATGTAAACCTACTATGACGGTTCAAGCACAAGGATGTGGAACCTTCACGGTTTTATCAATGGCCTCCCATTACCTTGCAGGCGAGTAAAAAAACAATTTAGTTCAAGTAATCAGAATCCTACCCGCACATAGTCTGAAGCAGGGGTGGGAAATTAATTTGGCTCGGGGGCCACTTTGAGAAGGCCGCGTTTAGCAGAGGTCCGTACTTTCTTATGCAGTCTTTCTCAACCGTTTTCGGTTCGCGACCCTTTGGTATTTTTACACAACCTGCGACACCCTTCCTGCTTTTTTTTCAATACGTACGATATTATAACCATTATGATCACCGCAAAATGCATTTCCAGAAAAATAAAGTGAGCTACCACAACATTATTAATACTGCAAAAATGCTTTTCCTAACATTTAATTTCAAACGGCAATTGAACATCACAAACATTTTTAATGCGACGGTTGACTTTGCAACAGTGTGACCAACTTCGAAACTTGTGGTTAAGTGTTGGACAGTGCTGATCTCTCATTTCATCCTCGACTTTCCTTCGATTTCGTGCTTTCGTTTTGGTGTGAATTAGAGGTAAAAAACGCTCTCGCAGAGGTGCATTGTGGCAAACGAAAACAGAATTAGAAAAAGCCAGTTCATACAGTTATGGGAATGATTCGCGCACAGCTCACCAGAACCGAAAAAAGTGGCATTTCATGAAAAATATCACGTGATGATGAATTATTCACCATCACAAAATTGGTCCTGTCATTCATCGAGAATATTGGCTACAACCAGAGAGATAGAGAAGGGATTTCGTATAAGTGCAGCTTCTTCCTTCTTGAGCTCAGGGAAATATCGCTGGAACTCCATTTGAAGGGATTGAAGGTGGTCTGCTATAGATGTCTTCAAACTCTCATCGCGTTCTACAGTTTTTTCAACAACACTTGACAATATCTCAAGCATAGCAACGTTTCCTTGCATTACTTTACGAAGCCAATTTTTGCAACTTCGAATGAAATCCTTGCAGATTCGTCGCGAAGCTGGATGATGTTTGTAACCTTTCCTTGTACCTTTAGATTTATTTTATTCAATTTTTCAAACATTTCTGCCAAATAAGCAAGACATTTCAAGCAAATTTCGTCACTAAAGTAAGACAAGAACTCGTTTGGCTTTGGTTCTGAGAATATATTTATTTCGTCCTTCATCTCACAAACATGGTTTAGATTTAGAACGTTCCCTTTCAACAGCCATCGTGCAGATGTGTGGAATAGAACTTCCTGTGTCGAAAACATGTCTTTGCAAAGTTCTTTAAACAGGCAGGTGTTAGCTTCCAGATTTGATGTAATTGCTAAATTGGAAGTGGAATCCAGAAGTTTTTCAGAAGAGCTGGTGCATGTTTGTGAAAGACACAGTGTACCTTTTGCTTTAGAAGCAAGTTCTTGAACTTTTTTTGAATGCCTGAACGTGATCCCATCATTGCAGGAGCTCCATCAGTACAAACCCCACAAACATATTTCTACTGCAACTCTGCAGAATCAAAAAAGGTTTACTTCTTCAGAACACCTGCATTTGTTGTTGTAGTTTGCAGTTGCTCACAAAACAGGAACTCCGCTTCAATGTCTCCTGAATGAATATATCTCATGAAAACAAGCAACTGAGCACATGAAGTAACATCTGTTGAACCATCCACTTGAAAAGAAAACATTTGGAGATACAGGGTGTTTCACAATTGTTGAAACAAAGCGGCAGCTTCTAAAACCTTTATCGATGACCTTATTCATTTTTCTCTTTCCAGATTGTCATAGGGAAATAGTTAACTTTTCTATATATTAAACAAAA